>OJIO01000400.1_pt1 | contig 29292 bp, 22 predicted proteins | sample 1595621 | NCBI WGS metagenome assembly OJIO01 (sample SAMN05416776, study PRJEB24817) | seawater metagenome | isolation source: Sea water | place: Canada:Atlantic | collected 2013-07 | reverse complement strand
TTCACCGCTGGTAACGCTTGGCGTCCCCGGCAGCGGATGCGTACTTTACGGATTCACGGCCGGGTTGGCAAGGGCTAATAGGAAATAATGGGAAAATAAGTATAGAAGCAGCCCGAAAGGGTTAACTCTTGGGTTTTGCTTTACGCATAGCGGCGAGGACTGGACCTGAAGCAACGTAGGTACCAAACAGCAGTAACAGCATGACAGAAGGCTCGACAGAGATCAGCACGAAGGCTAATACGATAGCTAACAGCACCACAAAAGGTACCGGCTTCTTAAAGTCGAGATCCTTGAAGCTGTAATAGCGGATATTACTCACCATCAGCACACCTGCTGCAGCGACGACTACCAGCATCAATAGCTTGAAGCCAAAGGCATCCGCATCAAAACTATGGAAAGTCCAAACACTGGCGGCAACTAGAGCGGCTGCCGAGGGACTGGGTAGACCAATAAACCATTTCTTATCGACGCTGCCAATCTGAACATTAAAGCGCGCAAGACGCAGTGCCGCGCAGGCCACATAGAGAAAGGCCACCACCCAGCCTGTCTTACCGATGTCTTGAAGAATCCAGGTGAAGGCAACTAAAGCGGGCGCCATACCAAAGGAGATCATATCGGCCAAGCTATCGTACTCAGCGCCAAACTCACTTTGCGTATTGGTCATTCGTGCCACACGACCATCTAAGCCATCCAGCACCATGGCGATGAAAATGGCCACAGCTGCCGAGGTAAACTCACCATTGATGCCAGCCACCACGGCAAAGAAGCCGGCAAACAGTGCTGAGGTAGTAAACAAGTTGGGCAGTAAATAGATACCTTTACGGCGTATTTTTTTGCCGTCCTCTACCGCCTCCTCAACCACTTCGGTTTCGCGCAAGAAAGCGGTCGCCAAATCTTCATTGCCGCCTACTTCTGACCGATCAGCGCCATTAGGCTGCTCTGAGCCAGTTGGGTCTTGGCTTGCCTGACCTGATGTTGACTGATCTGAGCCTGAGTGCTCTTGATCGCGAGCGTCCTGTGTCATAGGTTTCATCCATTAAAAGTGAAGTCACGGGAACAGTGATCGCCTTCATTCTACACGGTGAATGCCACTCAGCCAGTCAATTGCTATATTCATAGCTTGGGCGCCAGCGTCGGCGAGCTTTAATCAGCTATCACTAAAAAGCGCCGCTCCCGGAAAGAAGCGGCGCTTATGCTTGCATTGAAGTGCTGACAGTTAAGGCTACGTATTTTGGTATTTAAAGCGACAAGACCTTATCACCGCGGGCAATACCTGAAACCCCAGTACGCGCGACCTCTAAAATACCGACCGGCGCCATGGCTTGAAGGAAAGCATCGAGCTTGCCCGCATCGCCGGTGATCTGCACGGTATACAGACTCGGCGTCACATCCACGATCTGCGCGCGGAAGATATCTACCGTGCGCTTCACTTCGTCTCGGGCGGTTCCTAACGCCTTCACTTTCACCAACATCAATTCGCGTTCGATATGGTTACCTTCGGTGAGATCCACCAACTTCACCACATCGATCAGCTTATTGAGATGTTTGGTAATCTGCTCAATTACCCGGTCATCACCCACGGTGGTGACCGTAAGGCGCGATAGCGACGGGTCTTCAGTAGGCGCTACGTTAAGCGTTTCGATGTTGAAATTACGCTGGGAGAACAACCCGACTACACGTGACAGCGCACCCGGTTCGTTTTCTAGCAGAATCGAGATGATATGACGCATCAGGTACGCTCCGTTTTAGACAGCAGCATGTCGCGCATAGCGCCTAACGGCACCTGCATCGGATAGACGTGCTCAAAGGGGTCGACCTTCACGTCAAGGAACACTAGTTCGTGCTTATCAGCAAACGCACGCTCTAGCGCGGGCTCCAACTCGTCAAGCGTATTGACGGTAATGGCCTTAAACCCGTACGCCTCAATGAGCATATGAAAATCGGGAAGCGATTCCATATACGAATGTGCATGGCGGGACTTGTAGTTCAAGTCTTGCCACTGGCGCACCATCCCTAAAGACGCATTGTTCAAGTTGACGATCTTGACGCCCACGCCGTACTGCTTACAGGTGGAGAGTTCCTGCATCATCATCTGGAAACTGCCTTCACCGGTGACGCACACCACATCGTCATCGGGGAAGTTCTGCTTGATACCCATGGCCGCTGGGAAACCAAACCCCATGGTGCCCAAACCACCGGAAGTAATTAGCCGGTTGGGCTTGTCGAACTTGTAGTACTGGGCGGCAAACATCTGATGCTGACCAACGTCGGTGGTCACATAGGCTTCGCCGCGCGTGACGCGACACAGCGCCTCGATCACTTCCTGAGGTTTGAGTGCTTCACCCGGTTTGGAGGGTTCATACAATTTGCCTTCGCGGTCGGCGCGCCAGCCGTCAATTTTTTCCCACCACTCGGTCAGCGCTTCGGGATGGGCAATTTTATGCCCCTGCACCAAACTGATCATCTCATTGATAACGCTGGAAGCCGGGCCTACGATCGGCACATCGGCACGCACCGTTTTAGAGATCGAACTTGGATCGACATCCACATGAATGATCTTGGCAGTGGGACAGAACTTCGACGTACTGTTGGTCACGCGGTCATCAAAGCGCGCCCCGATCGCAATGATCAGGTCAGCGTGATGCATGGCCATGTTCGACTCATAAGAGCCGTGCATGCCAAGCCATCCCAAACACTGCCGATCGCTCTGCGGATACGCGCCGATGCCCATCAGCGTGGTGGTAATCGGGTAACCCAACTGCTTGACCAGATCGGTCAGGCCTTCGCTGGCTTTACCTGTGACCACACCGCCGCCGGTATAAAACACCGGGCGCTTGGCCTTCAGCATCATCTCGACGGCTTTTTTGATCTGCCCGGTATGGCCACGGGTGACCGGGTTATACGAACGCAGCTTTACCTTTTTCGGGTAAACGTATTCGTAACGCTCGGTGGGCGCGGTCATATCTTTGGGGATATCGACCACTACCGGGCCGGGGCGACCGGTCGAGGCTAGGTAAAACGCCTTTTTCAGCACTTCCGGGATTTCAGACGGGTGGCGGATCGAGAAGCTGTGCTTCACGATCGGGCGTGTCACGCCGACGATGTCGGTTTCCTGGAAGGCATCTTCACCGATCAAGTGACTGGCCACTTGGCCACACAGCACCACCATGGGAATGGAATCCATGTAGGCGGTGGCAATGCCAGTGACGGCATTCGTGGCACCGGGGCCTGAGGTGACGAGCACGCAGCCCGCTTTACCCGAGGCACGGGCATAGCCGTCGGCCGCGTGAGTCGCCGCTTGTTCGTGACGCACCAGAATGTGCTTCACTTTGTCCTGGCGGAAGAGTGCATCGTAAATATGCAGCGCTGCACCGCCCGGGTAACCATAAATGTATTCGATGCCCTCATCTTGCAAGAAGCGGGCGATCATATCTGCGCCGGATAGCAGTTCCACTGTATTTCTCCCCTGGAGGTCTCGAGTGCGATCCGTACCCACACGGGCACGGTGTCGAGTGCGGCGGTATGCCGCTGCCGGCCCAAGCCGGCACCTGATGCCAAACCCTGGCAAATGGCCCGGTTAGGGCCTGCACTCTCATCGGGAACGCTGATTTATGCCAGCACAAAACAGTCATTCCCTTTCACGGCGGTTCACCGTGTCGGGGCGTTGGCCAGGTTGAGCGGTTAGCTCAAGCCCGGAAGTCCTTCGGCGGGTAGAGGCCTTCGCCTACCCTTCGCGCGGGAAGTAGGGGTTGCCCGTTGAGTCCGCGCCCGCAAATCAGGAACCGACAAGATTCCATTAGCGCCCTCAGCCTGTCAACCTCCGATCAGGCCAAACGCAACAAACGTCGCAGGAAGCCATTAAAAAAGCCCCACTAGCAACGCTAGCAGGGCTTTTTCTCTATTCAATTGCGCAAAGTGAGAACCTCAACAATTAGCTGAACACCAGCTTGCCCTCTTCTGCGGTGATATGGATGGTATCACCCGGGGTAAACTTGCCTCCCAGCAGGTCTTGCGCCAGCGGATTCTCAATACGGCTTTGAATCGCCCGTTTGAGCGGCCGTGCCCCATAGACCGGGTCAAAGCCGACAACCGCCAACTGCGCCATGGCTTCCGGGCTGACCTCAAGTTTCAAGTCATGTTCGGCAAGGCGTAGCTTCAAGCGCTCCAACTGAATACCGGCAATCGCCTGGATCTGCTCTTGACCGAGTGCGTGGAACACCACCACTTCATCGATGCGGTTAATGAGCTCCGGCCGGAAGTGATTGCCCACCACCTCCATCACCATATTTTTCATGAGCTCATAATCCTGGCCTTCATCACCACTAGGATCACCGCCCATGCGCTGAATAATGTCCGAGCCCATGTTAGAGGTCATCACGATCACGGTATTACGAAAATCCACGGTGCGCCCCTGACCGTCAGTTAAGCGGCCATCTTCCAACACCTGCAATAAGATATTGAACACATCCGGGTGGGCCTTCTCGACTTCATCCAGCAGTAGCACCGAGTAAGGCTTGCGCCGCACGGCCTCGGTTAAGTAGCCGCCCTCTTCATAGCCAACGTAGCCAGGGGGCGCACCGATCAAACGAGCCACGGAGTGCTTCTCCATAAACTCCGACATATCGATGCGCACCATCGCCTCTTCGGTATCGAACAAGAAGTTGGCCAGCGACTTACACAACTCGGTCTTACCCACCCCGGTAGGACCGAGGAACAGGAATGAGCCGTTGGGGCGATTCGGATCGGAAAGTCCCGCCCGCGAGCGTCGCACCGCATTGGCTACTGCTTCGACAGCCTCGTGCTGACCAATCACCCGCTCATGCAGGGCCTCCTCCATACGCAGCAGCTTGTCGCGTTCGCCTTCCAACATTTTTGAGACGGGAATACCCGTCCAACGCGAGACGACTTCAGCGATCTCCTCTTCAGTCACGTTAGAGCGAAGCAACTGGTGGCTCGAGGTGTCCGCCTCGCCTTCGCCACTTTCGGCAATTTTCTTTTCCAGCTCCGGAATTTTGCCGTACTGAATTTCCGACATCCGCCCCAAGTCGCCCTGACGACGCGCCTGTTCAAGGTCAATACGCGCTTGCTCCAAGTCGGCTTTAAACTGAGCTGCCCCTTGAATACTCGCCTTTTCCGCCTTCCAGATTTCATCCAGATTGGCGTACTCGCGCTCTAGCTCGTGAATCTGGTTATTGAGTGCCTCAAGACGCTTTTTGGTGGCTTCGTCGGTCTCTTTCTTGAGCGCCTCACGCTCCATTTTGAGCTGAATAAGACGTCGATCCAGGCGATCCATCTCTTCGGGCTTGGAGTCCAGCTCCATACGAATACGCGATGCGGCCTCATCGATCAGATCAATGGCTTTATCGGGCAATTGGCGATCCGTGATGTAGCGCGTTGAGAGCTTAGCCGCCGCAATGATCGCGGAATCGGTGATATCCACGCCGTGGTGAACCTCGTAGCGCTCTTTCAGGCCGCGCAGAATCGCCACGGTGTCCTCTTCGGTAGGCTCATCCACCAGCACTTTCTGGAAGCGGCGCTCCAGGGCGGCGTCTTTCTCAATGTACTTGCGGTATTCGTCCAGCGTCGTGGCACCCACGCAGTGCAGTTCACCGCGAGCAAGCGCTGGTTTTAGCATATTGCCTGCATCCATCGCGCCTTCGGCTTTGCCCGCGCCGACCATGGTGTGCAGCTCATCGATAAACAGGATCACCCGCCCTTCTTCCTGGGAGAGCTCTTTGAGCACCGCTTTCAAGCGCTCTTCAAACTCGCCGCGAAATTTGGCGCCCGCCAACAGCGAGCCCATATCCAGCGAGAGTACGCGCTTCTCTTTTAAGCCTTCGGGTACTTCGCCGTTAACGATGCGCTGGGCCAAGCCCTCGACAATGGCGGTTTTACCCACGCCCGGCTCACCGATTAACACAGGGTTATTCTTGGTGCGCCGCTGCAGCACTTGAATCGTACGGCGGATTTCATCATCGCGACCAATCACGGGGTCGAGCTTGCCATCCAGCGCGCGCTGGGTGAGATCCAAGGTGTATTTATTGAGCGCTTCGCGCTGATCCTCGGCATTGGGATCATCCACCGAGGCACCACCGCGCAGGCTATCAATTGCCATCTCAAGGGATTTGCGATGGATGCCTGCGTCTTTCATGAGTTTGGTAATCGCTGAATTCATTTCCAGCGCCGCCAGTAGTACCAATTCACTGGCGATAAACTGATCGCCGCGCTTCTGCGCTTCGCGATCGGTTAAGTTGAAGAGTTTGATGAAATCCCGTGACGGCTGCACTTCACCGTCAAACTGGCCTACCTTGGGCAGGTTTTCCAGCTGCTGCATTAAGCCATCACGCAAACGCGAGGAGTTGCCCTCGGCTTTTTCAATCAAGGCTTTGATACCGGTGTCTTTGGTATCGAGCAGGGCAAGCAGCAAATGCGCTGGGTCTAGCTGATTATGGCCACGGCCAACGGCCAGCGACTGCGCTTCGGCAATCGCGCTTTGAAGCTTGGCGGTAAATTTATCAAAACGCATGGAATTCCTCCTGGGGGTGCCGTGCGTTTGGACGCACTGCGTAACCCGACAACCTGTCATTGAACGTGCTAAATCACGATTAGCTTGACAAGTTAAATGGCGTCAGTTCCATGCTTTTCAAGAGGAGAGGCAGCAAACCGCTGGTTTACTTGATCCAGATCACGCTTGCCATACGGCCGGTTTTACCGCCATCGCGACGGTAGGAGTAGAAACGCGACTCGCAGGCAGTGCAAAAGTGGCCGCCACTAATATTATTCACCCCTAGCGCTTCCAAGCGAAACCGCGCCAGCCGGTACAAATCAGCCATGTAATGACCCAGCCGGTAAGGGCTATGGTCAAAGGCGTCGGCGGTGTCAGGATGCACGGCGACAAATGCACCGTAGACCTCCGGACCCACCTCAAACTGCGCGTTGGAAATCGCCGGGCCCAGCCACACCAAGATGTCGTCAGGATCGGTATTCATCGCGGCAATCGTCGCTTCCAACACGCCACCGGCTAAGCCGCGCCATCCCGCATGCGCAACGGCTACCTGCGTACCGGCCCGGTTGCACAGCATTACCGGCAAACAGTCCGCGGTGAGCACGACACAGGCGTACTCGTTGGACGTGGCAATGGCAGCATCGGCATCGGCGGCATTGGGCTCAAACACCTGCTGCACGCGCGCGCCATGGGTTTGATTAAGCCACAGCAGCGGCCGCTCATCGCCGATCTCTTTTTGCAGTAAGCGGCGACACAGCGCGACATGATCAGGATTATCACCAACATGGGCCGCCGTATTAAAGGCGGCAAAATCACCCTGGCTTGGGCCTGACTCCCGAGTGGTGACAAAGGCATGTACATTCGCTGGCGCAGGCCAGTCGGGCACTAGAAGCGTCGGCCGCAGATTAATGGCATCGCTCATCGCATCGTCTCGCTGTCTTCGCGCAGGTAATCCAATAACATTAGCAAATCATCAGGCAGATCGACCTGAAACATCATGCTTTCGCCACTCACCGGATGCTTGAATATCAATTTCCGTGCATGAAGCGCCTGGCGCGGAAACTCGCGCAAGATCTCTTTTAACGGCTCAGCGGCACCGGGCGGCAGCTTGGCGCGACCGCCATACAAAGGATCACCAATCAGCGGATAACGGGCATGGGCCATATGCACCCGAATTTGGTGAGTGCGCCCTGTTTCAAGTTTGCAGCGAACATGGGTATGGGCACGGAAACGCTCAACCACGCGAAAATGAGTCACCGCCGGCTTGCCCGATGTCGTCACCGCTTGGCGCTTACGGTCCTTAGGGTGACGACCGATCGGCGCGTCAATAGTGTTACCTGAGACCGGCTTACCAATCACCACGGCATCGTATTGGCGTGACACGCTGCGCGCCTGTAGCTGTGCGACCAGCGCCGTTTGGGCAGGCACCGTTTTGGCCACCATCATTAAGCCAGTGGTGTCTTTATCCAAGCGGTGGACGATACCGGCTCGCGGCACTTCCGCCAGGGCCGAATGGTGGTGGAGCAGTGCATTCAACAGCGTGCCATCAGGGTTCCCAGCGGCAGGATGTACCACCATACCGGCGGCTTTATTGATGACCATCACCGTGTCGTCTTCATAGACAACGTCGAGCGCAATGTCCTGCGCTTCAAAACGCGTATCGTCCTCAATGGTGGCCTGCAATGCCAGCACTTCATCACCATGCAGCTTGGCTTTAGGCTTGGCCTGCACGCCATCCACGGTTAATTCACCGGCGTTTATCCACGCTTTTAAGCGTTCACGTGAGTAATCGCTGAACAACTCCGCCGCCGCTTGGTCTAACCGCGCACCGGCCAGTGTGGCGGGCACACGCTGCGTGTCTTCAACTATTCGAGACATGAAAAACCTCTTTAAAGCGCAAAAAAACTAGCCCCAGCATGGTAAAAACAATATTGACGACGCCGGACAAAGCGTCGCTAAGCCTGCGTTTTATGCCGAGGTGTTTTATAGTGGGCGGACTGCGACCTATTCTACCATTTCTACTTATGGCCATCGCCGCTTTTTGGTGATCGAGGCTTGTTTGCAACGAGGATGAAGATGCGCGTTTTTTCAGCTGCCAACCGCTTTGGTGCTCTAGCCCTAAGCCTTGCCCTTTTAGCGGGCTGTGCGAATAACGACACCAGGGAAGAAGAGGAAGATGAATTTGCTGGGGTTCAGGAGCGCGAGCTCTATGAATTGGCCCGCACAGCCCTCGACAGCAACCGCTACCCGATTGCAATAGAGCGCTTAGAAGCGCTCGACACCCGCTACCCTTTTGGCGCCCACGCTGAACAGGCACAGCTCGAGCTGATCTATGCCTACTATGAAAACAGCGATTGGGAAGAAGCCCGGGCAGCGGCCAGCCGCTTTATTCGCCTTCAGCCTGACCACCCCCAGGTAGACTACGCCTACTATCTTCGCGGCCTTTCGGCGTGGCAAGCGGGGCGTTTCAGCTTAGAGCGCCTGCGCCTCATCGACATCTCCAAGCGCGACTTGGGTGCCTCGCGTGATGCTTATAATGACTTCCGCGAGCTGATCCAACGTTACCCACAGAGTGAATACGCGCCTGACGCACAGCAGCGTATTGTCTACCTGCGTGAATTGATGGCTCGCCATGAGCTCCATGTCGCCGATTACTATTTGCGCCGTGGCGCCTACCTGGCCGCCGTCGAGCGTGGTCGCTGGGTGATCGAAAACTACCCTGAATCCAATGCCACCCGAGATGCCCTAGCCACTATGGTGGAAGGCTATCAAGGATTGGACATGGAAGATCGCGCCAATGAGGTACTCGCGGTATTGCGGGAAAACGCACCTGACCATGAACAGCTAGAAGGCAGTCGCTTTGTTCCTAAACACTTAGGCCAAAATGATTAAGCCTTTTCCCCGCTAGTAACGAAAAAAAGCGCTACAGCAGTTAGCTATCAAACCACGCCTCGGCGTGGTTTTTTATTAGCAACTCCCTTCTCTTTTGATTTTAAAGGAAAAAAACAATCTAGCCATGCACGCTGTACAAATAATATTTATTTTCTATACAAAAATTGTACAACACTATATAGTTAGTTTGTCTTAAATAATAAAGCGTCTTAACGGCGCCTGAGGGAGCAAACGATGCCACTTTTGAGAGCACATTCCAGCAAAACGAAAATCAGCACGCGCCTCACACTAGGTTTCTCTGCCCTGCTGGGATTGTTGATTCTGCTAACCGCCGTTGGTATTTACCAAGTCAACCAAATTGATCGTAGCCTCACTACCATCAACGATGTTAACGGCACCAAACAGCGGTTTGCGGTGGATTGGCGTGGCAGCGTGCACGATCGCGCTATCGTATTACGCGACATCGTGATTACTTCAGGCAATGGCAACTTAGAGGCGCTAGAGAGCGAAATACAGCACCTTCGCGATGCTTACAGTGTGGCAGAAACCGGTATGCAGCAGGTAACCAGCGAACACGCCGGCAGTGCACAAGAGCAGCAAATCGTGAGTAGCATTAACGATCAAGCCGTCATCACCCACGCGTTAACCGAACAGGTCATCGCCGCCCGCCAAGCAGACGAGGATGCGCGCGCTCAAACGCTGCTTCTAGAACAAGCAGGCCCGGCTTATACCGAGTGGTTGAACCGCATTAATCAATTTATCGATCTTCAGCAAACGCTAAATAACGCGACCACGGCGACTGCTCGAGATACGGCTTCCGGCTTTCAAATGCAGATGTTGGGTTTGACGCTGTTTGCCCTACTGGTAGGCGGTTTGATTGCGGTGTTTTTATCTCGCCAGCTGCTGCGCGAATTGGGTGCGGAACCTCACGAAGTCAAAGCGTTTGCAGAAGCCATTGGGCGTGGTGAGCTGAACAGCCAAGGGCGCCTCAAAGAAGGCGATACCCATAGCATCATGGCTGCCCAGGTGGCGATGGCACATCATCTGCAAACTATCGTGTCGCAGGTTCGTGCATCGGCGGAAGCGGTTGCCAGCAACAGCGAACAAATTGCGGAAGGCAATAACGACCTCTCTTCACGCACGGAGCAGCAAGCGAGTGCGCTGGCCGAGACAGCTTCCGCCATGGAGCAGCTCAATAGCACCGTTACCCTGAATGCCGAGAACGCAGCACAGGCCAGCCAAGAGGCCACGAGCGCTTCTCGCACCGCCACCCGCGGTGGCGACGCGGTGCACCAGGTGGTTGACACCATGAACGATCTTAATAAAAGCTCACAGGAAATCTCGGGCATCATTTCGACCATTGATGCCATCGCCTTCCAAACCAATATTCTGGCCCTTAACGCTTCGGTCGAAGCGGCCCGCGCTGGCGAACATGGCCGTGGCTTTGCGGTCGTGGCTGAAGAAGTTCGCAGGCTTGCCCAACGCAGCGCTGACGCAGCGCGGGAAATCAACAACCTGATCTCGAAAAATCTGGAACGGGTTAACCACGGCAATGAACGCGCCGAAGAGGCCAGCAAATCAACCGTTGAAATCGTGGCGGCTATCGAGCGCGTCAATAGCATTATGAAGGAAATTAGTAATGCGAGTGCCGAACAGAGCACCGGCGTTCAAGAAGTGGGAAGAGCAGTGACCGAGATGGATCATGTGACCCAGCAGAACGCTGCACTGGTTCAAGAAAGCGCCACTGCCGCCAATAATCTGCGTCAAAACGCTCATTCACTGCTACACGCCATGCAAGTTTTCAAGCTGCCTGATACCCACCCAGACGCACAAGCACCGCGTAACGCATTGGCCCCTGTGCGCGCCCATTCAACGAATACGATGAGCAGGTTGCCTGCTGTCAAAACGCAGCAGGCCACACCTGAGTGGGAAAGTTTTTAAGAAAGTTTTTAAGGCAGCGCAACGTCGTCGTTAGATACCTTATTTACAACTCGTTTGATGCATCATGGAGCGCCATCACGCGCCGGGCTGCCAGCCACTCACAATCGGGTAGCGGCGGTCCCGGCCAAACCCTCGCGGCGTCACCCGGACGCCGATGGGGGCTTGGCGGCGCTTATACTCGCAGCGGTCAACAAGCTTAACCACTTTATAAACGTCTTCCTCGTCAAAACCCGCGGCAATAATTGCCTCAGCGCTCATGTCGCCTTCAATGTAGCTGACCAAAATCGCGTCGAGCACATCGTAATCGGGTAAGGAGTCGCTATCTTGCTGATCGGGCGCCAGCTCGGCACTGGGTGGGCGCTCAATCACCCGCTCAGGAATGGCCGGCGATTGGGTATTGCGCCAGCGGGCAAGGCGATAAACCCAGGTTTTATACACGTCTTTAATGGCATTGTAGCCCCCCACCATATCGCCATACAGCGTGGCGTAACCCACCGCCATCTCGCTCTTGTTGCCGGTGGTCAGTACCATCAAGCCTTTCTTGTTGGAGATCGCCATCAATAGTACACCGCGACAGCGCGACTGCAGGTTCTCTTCCGTGGTATCGCGTTGCGTACCGGCAAAGCTTTCAGCCAGCGTGGTCATAAAGGCGTCGACCATGGGCTCAATGGGCATGATTTCGTAATGAACGCCAAGCATATCGGCCTGTTCGGCAGCGTCCTGTTTAGAAATATCCGCCGTGTAGTGATACGGCATCATCACCGCCTGCACCCGTTGAGGGCCTAGCGCATCCACCGCAATCGCCAGTGAAAGCGCTGAGTCGATACCGCCGGAAAGCCCCAGCACTACCCCATCAAAACCGCTTTTGTTGACGTAATCACGCAGCCCGGTAACGAGCGCGCAGTAAAGGCTCTCTTCCGGTTCTACCTCGGGGTCGATTTCACCGGGCTGAGGCTCCCACACCGTGGCGCTGGTTTGTAAAAACTGGACTGGCATCAGGCCCGCCTGCCAATACGGCGCCAGCACCTGAAGCTCACCGCTAGCGTTAACACAGCTGGAGCCCCCATCGAATACCAGCTCGTCTTGGCCGCCAATGGTATTTACGTACACAATCGGTCGCTTGACGTCTTGGGCATGCTGCTCCAATAAGCGTAACCGCTCAGCAGGCTTATCTTGATGATAAGGCGAGGCATTCAAGCTAATCAGTATTTCTGCCCCTGCCTCGGTGGTTGCTCTCACCGGGGCGCCATCCCACAAGTCCTCACAGATCAACAGGCCCAGCTTGGCGCCTTTATGCTCGTAAACCAGCGGTTCAGTGCCGGGGGTGAAGTAACGCTGCTCGTCAAAAACCTGATAGTTAGGCAGCGCTTGCTTAGCGTATTCGGCTTCCCACTGACCGTTGAAAAGCACCCCGGCCAAATTGTAGCAACGGCCTTCACGCACGCCTGGGTAGCCAATAATCACCAGCACATCGCGGGCAACTTTCGATGCCATCAGGGCGCGGGCTTCACGCAGGCGGGTTTCCATCGAAGGGCGCAGCAATAAATCTTCCGGCGGGTAGCCCGACAAAAAAAGCTCAGGAAAGACAACAATATCTGCCCCATGCTCGATCCGTGCTTCACGCACCGCCTCGATGGCGCGTGCGGCATTGCCAGGAATATCCCCGACCAGAGGATCGAGTTGGGCCATTACCAGCGTTAAGTCTTGCATGGGCGTTAAAATCTCTTGAGAATCTTTAAAATAGGGTGACACCGTCATACACGCATTGTCCCGCAAGGGCCGCCAACAGGCAAAGGCCATGCGTCTATCCCAAGCCTAGTTCCCTCATTCGGGAGACAAAATAAGGATGAACCTCTTGATCATTCGGTTGATTATCTTCGCCGTTGTATTTTATGCCGGTTTAAAGCTTTACGGCATCTACCGACAACGTAAGCTTGCGCATGAAGCACAGCATAAACAAGTCAATCGTCATGAAGGCGGTAAAATGGTGCGCTGTCGCTGGTGCGAGGTGCACGTCCCGGAAGAGGAAGCGCTGCGCGACCACGAGCAGTGGTTCTGCTCCAGCGCCCATCGCGACCGCTTTTTACAAGAGCAGCAGGACAAAGACGAAACGCCTTAAGCCTGAATAAGCCGTTCGGGCGTGGGCTGATAAGGCGCAGGGTCAATAAGCGGCTCGCGCTCAAGCAACTGATCCACCAATAGATGCGTCGATGCAGGTGCCAAAACCAACCCATTTCGGTAGTGGCCTGCATTGACGAAGACGTTAGGCCACTCTTGAAGCGTACCAATAAACGGAACTCCCGCAGGGGAACCGGGGCGTAACCCGGCCCACTGGTGTACCACCGGACAGGTGGCCAGTGCGGGCAGCATGGTTTCAGCTCTGTGTTTTAATGAAGCAAGGGCCGCGTTATCGGTGGTCTTATCAAACCCCGCCTCTTCCAGTGTGGAACCGACCAGCAGCAAACCGTCGGCGCGTGGGATGATGTAGCGCCCATCTTTCAGTACCACGCGCTGCAAAAGGCCTTTGGGTGCCTGGTAAGCGATCATCTGCCCTTTTACCGGCCTGACGGGTAGCTGCACTTTTAACTGCGCCAACAGTTGGGCAGCCCAGGCACCGCCACACACAATGATTCGCCCAGACGTGATTGGCCCCTGTGCCGTCACCACGCCCTCGACGTTGCCCGCTTTTTGAAGAAAACCACTGACCTCGCACTGCTCTCTAAGCGTTACCTGCGGCAAGGCCGATAGCCGTGCTTTTAACGCTTTGGCTAAACGTGGATTGCGCACACTGCCCAGGGTTGGCATCCATAGCGCGCTGTCGCCGGTCATTTCCACATCGGGTTCTTTAGCGTGAACGAAATCTGCCCCCACCCGTTCGAGCGGTTTGCCCAACTGACGCGCCCAATGTAGCGCTCCATCGGCATCATCGACGTTTAGGTAGAGCAGACCTCTTTGGCGGTACTCGGGATCAATGCCGGTCTCCTCTAACAACCGCAGTGCCAGCGAGGGGTAAGCGCCTTCCGACCAGCGTGAAAGCTGCGATATCGCCGCATCGTAGCGCCAAGGGTAGAGCGGAGAAACGATACCCCCGCCGGCCCAAGAGGCTTCTTTACCGCACTCGCCCCGCTCGACCAGCGTCACTTGCTGGCCGGCATCGGCTAATTGCAGCGCCGTCATCATTCCCATCACGCCGCCGCCAATAATTAAGAAATCGCTCACAAGATTGTCCGTTTTGGCTTACATAAAAAAAGCGTTGTACCGCTTAGGGTGACCTATTAACCAAAGCGTGTTCGCGGTGGACAACGGACAGAGAGCATAGCGCGGGCAATAACAAGGTCAAGTGAGGAAGGCGATGAGCAACGGTCGTATCAACACACACACCCTGCCTGAAGGCGGTTTTACGCTGCTTGAACTACTGATCACACTCATGTTGGTGGGTATTATCGCCGCCTGGGGGCTGCCTAACTTTCAAGCACTAGGGGAGCGCACCGCACAAACGAGCGAAGTGAATCGCTTACAAAGCACTTTTTCGTTAGCGCGAAATACAGCCATCAGCCAGCGTCGCCAAATCACGCTTTGCCCCGCTGATGAAGAGCGCAGGGCCTGCGCAAGCGAATGGAGCGGTGCGCTCATGATCGTCAAGGGGGATCAAACAGATAACGTGAAAGCCGACGATATTTTGCGCATTATGCCTGCTGAGCAAGGCACCCAGGTCACGTATAGCCGAGGCTGGTCGCGCATTCGCTACAGCCCGCTAGGTTACACGAGTGGTTATAACGGTAGCTTTAACGTTTGTTCGGGAAACAGCCGCCATGCGTCGCAGGGCAAAAAGCTGGTGCTGAGTCAGTTGGGGCGTCTGCGAATCGATGAAGCGCCTATCGATTGCTAGGCGCTTCACGCTTCAAATCAGAGGACTACTTTACCCGGCAATACCGTCCAAATAGCGCTCGGCATCCAGCGCCGCCATGCAGCCGCTGCCCGCCGAGGTAATCGCTTGGCGGTAGATGTGATCCATGACGTCGCCGCAGGCAAATACACCCGGCACGCTGGTCGCGGTGGCGTTGCCTTCAAGGCCTGACGTCACCTTGATATAGCCGCCGTTCATGGCTAACTGACCTTCAAAAATACCGGTATTGGGGCTGTGGCCGATGGCAATAAACAAACCAGGCGCATGGATCTCTTTACTCGTGCCATCCTGAGTGGATTTTACGCGCACCCCAGTGACGCCCGAGTTATCGCCGAGTACTTCCTCGACTTCCTGGAACCACTCCAGGGCAATCTTGCCCGCCGCAGCCTTCTCATGCAGTTTGTCCTGCAGGATTTTTTCTGCTCGCAGCGTATCCCGGCGGTGCACCAGGGTGACTTTGGAGGCAATGTTAGAGAGATAGAGCGCTTCTTCCACCGCGGTGTTACCGCCCCCCACCACAATGACTTCTTGATTACGGTAGAAGAAGCCATCGCAGGTGGCACAGGCCGATACCCCTTGGCCCATAAACTGCTGTTCGGTAGGCAGCCCCAGGTAGCGTGCACTGGCCCCGGTAGCCACAATGAGGGCATCACAGGTATAAATGCCGCTGTCGCCTTTCAACGTGAAGGGTTTTTCGCCTAAGCTGACCTCATGGATATGATCAAACAGCACTTCTGTATTAAAGCGCTCCGCGTGCTGTTTCATCCGCTCCATCAACTCGGGGCCTTGAACGCCTTGAGCATCACCCGGCCAATTATCCACGTCGGTGGTGGTGGTCAGTTGGCCACCTGCCTGAATACCGGTAATCAGTAACGGCTTCAGGTTTGCCCGCGCGGCATACACGGCAGCGGTGTAGCCTGCCGGGCCGGACCCAAGAATAATCAAACGCTCATGACGAGTTTCCATGACACCACCTTGTAAAGATCTGACGGATAGCTGTGTAGAAGGCTTTATAAAAAATTAGGCACAGAGTCTGCCTGAAATGGTGCCAAGTACAAGCTATTGCAAGGTTTCGTCTACGCTATTAGGCGAAGAAACCTTGAAAGCGCTTGAGTAAACACCCATGTGTTATTACAAAATCAGCGTCATACTGGGGTAAGCCAAGCTAGGGTAAGCAATCGACAGGAAGATCGTGACCGTCACGCTGAGGGCAACACTCAGCAATCAGAGGAGAGAGATATGAGCAAGACACCCGACACGCTAAGTACCTTAGAGGTAGGCAGTAAAACGTACCACTACTACAGCCTACCGCAAGCGGCAGAGGCATTGGGCAGCATTGACCGGCTGCCCAAGACGCTCAAAATTCTACTCGAAAATCAGTTGCGCTTCGGCGATGACGAAAGCGTGGCTGAAGAAGACATGCAGGCGTTGGTCGACTGGCAGAAAGAAGGTAAATCCAGCCGTGAAATAGGCTACCGTCCGGCTCGCGTTTTAATGCAAGATTTCACTGGCGTGCCTGGTGTGGTGGATTTAGCCTCCATGCGCGCGGCGGTCGAAAGCCTTGGCGAAGACCCAGCGAAGATCAATCCGCTTTCACCGGTCGACCTGGTCATTGACCACTCGGTCATGGTCGATAAATTTGGTAACCCCGCGGCATTTCAAGAGAACGTTGATATTGAAATGCAGCGCAACCGTGAGCGGTATGAGTTTCTGCGTTGGGGCCAACAGGCGTTCGACAACTTTAGCGTAGTACCGCCCGGTACCGGCATCTGCCACCAGGTGAATCTGGAATATTTAGGCAGAGCGGTATGGATCAAAGACGAAGATGGCAAAACCTTCGCTTATCCCGACACGCTGGTGGGCACTGACTCTCACACCACCATGATTAATGGCTTAGGCGTACTCGGCTGGGGTGTGGGCGGTATCGAAGCCGAAGCAGCCATGCTCGGTCAGCCGGTATCAATGCTAATCCCCGAAGTCATTGGCTTTAAATTGACAGGCAAACTACGCGAAGGCATTACCGCTACGGACTTGGTACTGACCGTGACCGAAATGCTGCGTAAAAAAGGCGTTGTCGGTAAGTTTGTGGAGTTCTACGGCGATGGCTTGAAAGACCTGCCGCTGGCGGATCGCGCGACGATTGCCAATATGGCGCCTGAGTATGGCGCGACTTGCGGCTTCTTCCCGGTCGACGACGAAACGCTCAACTACATGCGCCTTACCGGACGTGAAGATGAGCAAATTGCCCTCGTTGAAGCCTATAGCAAAACCCAGGGCCTATGGCGCGAACCCGGCGACGAGCCGATCTTTACCGATGCCCTGCACCTGGACATGACCGAAGTGGAAGCCAGTCTGGCTGGCCCCAAACGTCCACAAGATCGTGTTGCACTTCAAGATATGGCATCAGCCTTTGGCAAGTTTTTGAAGGAAGACAGCAAGGCCAAACCCACTGAAAAGGGCAAATTCTCTTCTGAAGGCGGACAAACCGCGGTCGGCGTGGAGCGTAGCTTCGAACATGATACGAGTCAGAACGTTAATCTTAACGATCAGGACTTTAGCCTTGACCCCGGCGCGGTGGTGATTGCGGCCATTACGTCGTGTACCAACACTTCCAACCCCAGCGTGATGATGGCAGCGGGCCTGCTCGCGCGTAAAGCACGCGAAAAAGGCCTGATGACCCAGCCCTGGGTGAAAACGTCACTGGCCCCCGGTTCCAAAGTAGTCACCGACTATTTGGAAGCCGCTGGGCTCAACGACGACCTGGATGCCTTGGGCTTCAACCTGGTCGGCTACGGCTGTACTACCTGTATCGGCAACTCAGGCCCGCTGCCTGATGAGATTGAGCAGGCTATCGAGCAAGGTGATATTGCCGTCGCCTCCGTGCTTTCTGGCAACCGGAACTTTGAAGGCCGCGTTCACCCGCTGGTCAAAACCAACTGGTTGGCCTCACCGCCCCTGGTGGTTGCCTATGCCCTGGCCGGTAATGTTCAGCGTGACCTGACCAAGGATCCGATTGGCAAAGACAGCAGCGGCGAGCCGGTCTATCTAAAAGATATTTGGCCCACGCAGGCAGAAATCGCCAGCGCCGTTGAGAAGGTCAATACGGCGATGTTCCGTAAAGAGTACGGCGCGGTGTTTGAGGGTGATGAGGTTTGGAAAGCGATCGACGTTTCAGAGAGCAAGGTCTATCAGTGGCCGGAATCTACCTACATTCAGCACCCGCCATTCTTTGAAGGCATGGGCCGTGAGCCGGATGCCATCGAAGATGTGCACGGCGCGCGCGTACTGGCGATGCTGGGTGACTCGGTCACCACTGACCATATCTCCCCGGCGGGCGCCATCAAGCCTGACAGCCCGGCTGGCCGCTACTTGCAAGAGCACGGCGTTAAGCCGGTCGACTTCAACTCCTACGGCTCACGCCGGGGTAACCATGAAGTCATGATGCGCGGCACCTTCGCCAACGTGCGGATCAAAAACGAGATGCTCGATGGTGTTGTCGGTGGTGAAACCCGCCACGTGCCCAGCGGCGAACAGATGGCCATTTATGACGCGGCCATGAAGTACAAAGAGGAAGGCAAGCCGCTGGTCGTGATCGCCGGTAAAGAGTACGGCACCGGTTCCTCACGGGACTGGGCGGCAAAAGGCACACGCCTGCTGGGCGTTCGCGCGGTGATCGCCGAATCCTTTGAGCGTATCCATCGCTCCAACCTGATCGGCATGGGCGTGGTACCGCTTCAATTTGCCGAAGGCGAAAGCCGCCAGACGTTAGGCTTAACGGGCGATGAAGAAATTTCGATTGCCGGTTTAAGTGATTTGACGCCGGGTGGCACCGTCAACGTCGTGATCAAAAATGCTGAGGGTGAACGTAGCGTTGATGCCAAGTGCCGAATTGACACGGTAAACGAGCTGGCTTACTACCGTCACGGTGGTATCCTTCACTACGTGCTGCGCAAGATGATTGGCGCAGCCTAAGGGTAAAACCTACCAATGCTTGCAGCCCCCACCTCGGTGGGGGCTTTTTTTTGGCTAGAATGCGCGGCGGCGATAGGTGCGGTAATCCGGTGACCAGGACGCCTTTTCAATTAACTCACGCAGCGTCGTACCGCTGGTTTTCAGCGCCACGCCGTTCTGCTGCGCCTGCGCGGCCACTTCAAAGGCAATCGACTTACTGATATCACGAATGCGCCCCAGTGGTGGCAGCAGCGCGCCCTTGCCCTCTTTTACCAGCGGCGCTTCGCGTGCCAGCGCTCGTGAGGCGCTCATCAGCATCTCATCGGTCACTCGGTTCGCACTGGCGGCAATCACGCCCAACCCGATGCCTGGGAAGATATAGGCATTGTTACACTGGGCAATCGGGTAAGTGCGGCCGTTGTAAACCACCGGCGCAAAGGGGCTACCGGTGGCTACCAGCGCTTGGCCATCGGTCCAGCGGATAACATCTTCCGGCACCGCCTCTGCTTGCGAGGTCGGGTTGGAGAGCGGCATGATCACCGGATGCTCGCAGCCTGCGTGCATGGTGCGCACGACCTGCTCGGTGAAGATCCCGCGCTGGCCGCACACACCAATCAATACCGTGGGTTTGATCTGCGCAATCGTCTCCTCAAGGCCTTGACCATTCCAGCCAACCACCAAGGAGGGGTCGTGGGCCAGGCGACGCTGGAAGTCGCGCTGCCATAGCTGATCGCTGGTCATCAACCCATCCCGGTCGACGATAAAAATACGCGCCCGGGCTTCGCTTTCGGTCAACCCTTCCGCTTCCATGGCCACCACGACCTGCTCGGCAATACCACACCCTGCCGAACCACCGCCCACGAACACGACACGCTGCTGCGCAATGGTTTCTTCACGCGCTTGGCAAGCGGCCATCAAGGTACCCACCACCACCGACGCGGTGCCCTGTACGTCATCGTTGAAGCAGCACAGGTCATCCCGGTAGCGTTCCAGTAACGGTACGGCGTTGGCCTGGGCGAAATCTTCAAACTGCAGCAGCACGTTAGGCCAGCGGCGCTTCACGGCGGCAATAAACTCTGCCATGAAGGCGTCATACTCTTCCTGCCCTACCCGCTCATGACGCCAGCCCATGTACATGGGGTCATCCAGCAGCGCTTTATTGTTAGTTCCCACATCAATCATGATGGGTAGCGTGTAAGCAGGGCTAATGCCGCCACAGGCGGTGTAAAGTGCCAGCTTACCAATCGGAATGCCCATGCCGCCGATGCCTTGGTCACCGAGGCCCAATATCCGCTCGCCGTCCGTTACCACAATCACTTTGACGTTATCTTTGGTGGCGCTGCGCAGGATGTCGTCCATGTGTTCGCGATCAGGGTAGCTAATAAACAGACCGCGGTGGTTACGGTAAATATTGGAGAATTCCTGGCACGCTTGACCGACCGTAGGGGTGTAAATGATCGGCAGCATTTCTTCCAAATGCTGAGACACCAAGCGGAAATAGAGGGTTTCGTTATCGTCTTGAATGGCGCGAAGATGGATGTGTTTTTCAAGATCGCTGTGACACTGCTGGTACTGGCGATAGGCACGCTCTAGCTGATCTTCAATGGTTTCCACCTTTTGGGGAAGTAAACCAATCAGGTTAAACGCCAAGCGCTCCTGTTGAGTAAACGCGCTGCCTTTGTTCAATAGCGGCATTTCAAGCAGAGAAGGACCGGCGTAAGGAAGGTATAGGGGGCGTTTACTCTGGGTAGTCATAAGCACTCTCTTTTTATGTCAATCACTGCTGCGATGCAGCAACATCAGGCGTTTGCGGCGTTTGAAGGTAATGTAACATGCTCCTGCTACAAAGGTAGAAGAGAGCGACAAGAAGATATAAAAACGCCCCGGTTTAATGTGTTTCAAACCGAGGCGTCATTTAGCTATTTAAGCGCTTTTAAACTCGCTTTAGCTGATTTTTGCGGTGGGTTTGCGGCCTTCTACGCCGCCGAAAAAGAAAGGCCTTAATTTAACACCCAGCATGTTGCCCGCGAACGCAGCCACCAACCATACCCAGCCATGCAGGCTGCCAGAGGCGATGCCGCTGAAGTAAGCACCGATGTTGCACCCAAAGGCCAAGCGGGCGCCATATCCCAGCAGAAGGCCACCCACGATGGCGGCTAAAAGTGATTTCAACGGAATTCTAAAGTTAGGTGCAAAACGGCCCGCCAAGCTTGCAGCAGCAAGTGCGCCCAGCATAATACCCACGTTCATCACCGTGGTGATGTCACTCCAAACACTGCCTTCAAGGGCGGCCGCATTGCCCGGCGCCTGCCAATAGCCCCATTTGCTCACATCACCGCCTACAAGGCCATACGCCTTGGCGCCCCACAGCGCGAACGCTGAGGTAATCCCCCATGGGCGACCGGCCAGTGCCAGAGTGACAAAATTAAGGAGCGCCAACGCTACGGCGCCTGCAACCAATGGCCAAGGCCCTGTCAGCCAGCGCTCGACACCGCGCTTATCGACAGCCGGTGCCTGCTCTAACTGCCCGTGCCGACGCTTCTCCATCACCCAGGTGAAAGCAGCGATAGCGGCAAATAGCACCAAACTAATCGCTATTCCGCCACCCACGCCGGCCACATTGACCAACGATACCGGCTGAAAGGCAGGTAAGCTCTGCCACCAGGCAAAATGTGCCGAGCCAATCACCGAGCCGACAATGAAGAACACCAGCGTGATCAGCATGCGCGCATTACCCCCGCCCGCGGTAAACAGCGTGCCCGAAGCACAGCCACCACCTAGCTGCATGCCTAACCCAAACAAGAACGCCCCGACCAACACTGATATACCGATAGGGGCTACAAACCCCGACACTTCATTGCCAAATAAGGTGCCCGCCCCCAGTGCGGGGAAAAACAGCACCACGGCGATCGCCAGCATCACCATCTGGGCACGTAACCCACGCCCCCGCCGCTCAGTAATAAATACCCGCCACGCAGAGGTAAAACCAAATGCCGCGTGATACAGCACCATGCCAAACAGCCCGCCAACAATCATCAGCAGGCCCGTGTTGGCTTCGAATACGATCCCTATCAACAGTGCGCCCAGCACAATCGCCGCCGTCGCTATCATCGGCACCCGATAGCTTTGTGGCGCAGTCATTGTCGTCGTCGACATACATTCACCTTTCGCAATGCCAAAAGCGCCTGTTCATTAACAGGCGCTTCCAACTAGTTTGAGACATGGTGACAAGCTTAACGCTGCCTATAATCGACGTACAATTATTTGTGCGACGTTATTTAACACGATTAACTTTTTCTATGAGCGCTCTTCCTCACGTGTCACGTAAAGACGGTTCACCAACACAAACGCCACCACGGTCAGCGGTGCGGCTAAAATCAGGCCAGCCAAACCAAACAGCGTACTGGCGGCAAACAACGAAAACAGTAGCATTGCTGGCGGCAAGTGAACGGCCCGCTGCTGTACCAGTGGCTGTATAATATTGCCTTCTATCTGCTGAATAATCGTATACGCAATCAGCACAAACAGCGTGGTTTGAGGACTCACCGTAAAAGCCAGCAGTAATGCAGGAATAGCGGCAATCATCGGCCCCACCAGGGGCACAAAGTCCAATAGACCCGCCACTAAGCCCAAGCCAAGCGGGGCGGGCACACCCAAGAGCCACATAGTGAGGCCCACTAATACCCCAGTGACCACCATGGCGACTAACTGCCCGCCCAGCCAATAACGTAGCGCCTTCCCACTCTCATCCAATGCATCACCCAATTTTGGGCGGCTTTTTACCGGCGCCAGTAACAGCAGCCCCCGGCGGTAAACCCCCGGCTGCGCTGCGAAATAAACCATGCCTACAATCAGCGCGAAAAAGCTGACCACACTGCCGCCCATTGAAACCACCATCATCCCAATTTGCGAAATGCCGTTTCCAAATAGCTCTCTCGCCCGCCCAGCCGCATCATCAAGCAAGGGGGCTAGCTGTGAACCTTCAAGCCGTTCCTGCAGCTGTTCCCACGCATCGGGTAATAGCACTGCCAACGACTCCAACTCAGCAGACACCTGGGCACCAAACGCCCAACTTATTAAAGCCAATGCCAAGGTCAACGCCACAATCACCGTTATCAACGCCAGCCACCGCGGTGTACCTAGCTTTAAAAGTGGCGACATACACGATTGCAATATGCAGGCGCCGACGACCGCCCCAAAGATCAAAATCAGCAGCCCCACCAGCTTCCATAGCATTAACGCCACGACCGCCAGAGTTAAGGCTATCAATGCACACTCCGTAAACGTCTGGTGCCGATTCCTTGATCGCATTCACCACTCCCTTTTGTAGATGCGTTGACAGCAACACGCTAACGCCGAAATAGAAAACATAACGTGCCATCGATGACCACTACTATAGGTCAATAGGCCATCTACGGCCGTATCACAGCTTTTATACAAGATGGGTCGAGACAATTTTTTTACAGGCACCCATTATTCTGATGAAAGGGACGCCCGCTAGATAAAGGACTGCCAGGAAGATTTCCGAAGAGGAAAAGCGAAATATGAGTGCTATTTATTTAAAAACTCAGTGAACGTGGGCGGAAGGAACTCATCGATATAGCTATCGTTGAAGCCTGCTAGCTGCGCCAATGCCTCGGGGTCAGGCAGCGTCACCTGCTGGCGGTCTCGGATAACCAGCCCCTTTTCACGCAGCATTGAGAAAGTCCGGCTTAAGTGAACGGGGCTCATCCCCAGCGCATCGCTAATCAATTGCTGGGTGAGCGGCATAATGAAGCTATTTTGCTCCACTGCCTCAATCCGCTTGAGCCGTAGGTAGAACTCATAGAGGAAGTGGGCCAATTGCTCGTGGGCGGCATACTGGCCGAGATAAACCAGCCGCTCAGAAATTATCGCCTGCTGACGAATCGCGGTGGTCATGATGCCAACGGCCAAGCTTGAACGCCCCAAAAGTTCAAAAAGCTGCTGATAGGAGAACGGGTAGACCACTCCTTTATTAATCATGGATGCATTTGAAAGTCGGCGAGCGAAGCCAAAATCGCGCATGCCGATGATATCGCCGGGCAGGTAGAACTTGAGGATCTGTTTAGACCCATTTTTTAAGTTGCGATAGGAGTATGCCCAACCTTCCTTGACCACACAAAACAGATCGGCCTCTGCGCCCTCCTCCCATAGCACTTCTCTGGCAGACACGTTCCTAGGGCTAAGTTCAAGGCCCAGTAAAAGCGCCCTGTCTTCAGGAGACAGCGCACCTTGAATGCTAAGGGCCCGCATCACTACTGTATCGAGGAGAGCCACTCTGTTACCCCTTAGACGAATGATCTTATTGCATCATTCTAAAACACATGCTTACACCAATTACTTATATTATGTTATGGATAATGTTAATTATCATATGGTTACGTGAGGTCGCACTGAGGCTATTTCGGGGGTTACATTTGATACGGCACTAGATACCAGTCGGCTTTGCTGTTGGTAAGCGGGAATAACAGAGAGCAATATCCCGTTGTACTAAATTAAACACAAAGCCGTCACACAGCTGGTAGAGCATAGCCAACGCGTTGCTGAAGTCGCTACTCTGAAAGGGGGTGACGTCGTATGGACCCAGGTGGCGAAAGCGCTACCGATGACATTATGAACGAACGCGAGCAGAAGCAATTGAGCTATACATTTTCGAGTAGCCCTCTGCTTCCAAGATTGATCGACATACGAAAAGACTATTCGCCCGCCACCTCAGAAAACTGACCCGATTTATCCAGTGTGTATTCGCCAAAATCCCGCGCCAGGTAAAGCGAACCCGAATAGGCAAGCTGGGCCTCCTTGCGTATGTCCTTAATGGAAGGCGACGCGTTAGGATTGAGCTGGTAACGGGGGCTAAAGTGCGTCAGCACCAGATTGGGTAGCTGTACCGTTTCGGCAAATGCGGCGACAAGCTTGGCGTAGCTATGCCCGACATCACCAGCCTTCTGGGCCATCTCTTCGGTGTAGGTGGCTTCATGCACCAGTACCTGTGCCCCCGCGCAGGTATCTCTCAACAACTCAGGCTGGTCATTGTCCCCGGCAATCACGACTTTTCTCGGCATGTGTTTGAAGATCAGGAAGTCATGGCTTTTTAACCTCTCACCCTCAAACTCAACATCAAACCCTTGCTTCAACTTCCCCCACAACGGCCCTCTCGGAATGCCCTTTTGCGCTAGTTTATCCACGTCCAAGGCAGCATCGACCTTTGTATCCGTAAATCCATAAGCATAGGACGGCACCCGGTGTGAAAGCCTGGAAGTGGTCACCGCGATGCTCTCAAACTCAACGCTTGGCAGCTCGTCCGAGTCGATAAACTCTAGGGTGAAGGGTAAACATAGCTGTGTGGCCTCACAGGTGGCCTCCAACCATGATTTGATACCCGCGGGCGCCACAATGGTAAGCGGCGCTTTCCTGCCACCCATTCCCGCACTCGCCAATATGCCCGGCAACCCATAGCAGTGGTCGCCGTGCACGTGGGTAATAAAGATGGCTTTGAGCGAATGGAATGACAGCTTTGTATGCAAAACCTGATGCTGCGTGCCCTCACCACAATCAATCAGATACCAACCCTTCCCTTTGCTCTCTCGCAAGGCGATCCCGGAAACGTTTCTTTGCTTGGTGGGCACACCAGCGGAGGTGCCGAGAAACAGTAAGTTCATATCTTGCTTGTGATCTCATATGTATTTGTTTTAGGGGCAAGACAATAAATATACAGCTAACGACGTGTAAAAATGCAGCGCCTTTACTATGATAATTAACAGTCGTAAATCCTTTCGGTTTGGGACTAAGCACATACGCCAAAACTGACTGGCGACAACTATAATTAAGATAACTTGTGCACTTAGCTGATAATGCCACTCAACAAGTGCGACTACAAAACAGAGGTGGAGGCGCTATTTTTTGGCAATTACAGCGACTTACTTTGTTATGCATCAACAGAGACACTAATCTAATAATTATCAACTGAAGCTTTCAAAATTTTTCAGACACTCAACCCACATATCTTAAGAAAAAACAACCTACAACTTACCCCGAAACATCTCTAACTAGCGCTATCAACATCAATAAAACATTGAGCGATATACAACATATTCCAACTAAGACCTGCCATGATTAAATACGAAAAGACAATAAGAACCATATAAAAATAAAAAGTATTACGCCGCCCTTGCAAATCTTTATTGATTCTTTCTTGCATTTCTTTTCTAGAAAAATACTCTCTAGTTACTTCAGACCATTTCTCAAGCTCTTTATCGGAAAGCCATATATCTCTTACAGAAGAAGTTGCCTGAAAAAAAGCAGAAACGACAAAATAGATAGCTAATGCTTTAAAAAAAAGAACGCCGGCGTCAGACATAAGAACGTCAGCCTTAGAACCAAGCCGCGAGCTTAACGAGAGCGCAACGAACACGAAAGCGGCAAGTGTATCTCTGAGTAACCCTGCTATTAAACCTCTTACTTTCTCTGCATATAAATCAGCCTGTTGCCTTAAATCTTTTAAAAGATCACGCAACTCCTTCGCATATTCATCTTTTCGATCTAGAATGACGAATCGATATTGGTCTTTTGATTGTTTTAACGAGCTTTCCAAATGTCGAACCAACAAGGAGAGAAAGCTAGCTTCGCTATCAGACTCCAAACACAATCTATCTGAGAGAAGCCTTTTCCTTGTATCTACTCTTTCCTGATATACCCATGTTAAAGCACGCTGCATTAACATTAATGAATCTTTATCGGGCACTTCCTCAGATTTATCTAGAAGCGGGATCTCTAGGTGTCGAATACCCTTAAGAACTATTTTTTCCTGGCCATAAATCACGTCAGCAAAGCCTGCTATCGCACACATGGCGGACATTCTACGAAATGGACGGGCTAAGTCGCACGCAAAGTCGCCCCATGTGAGCTCAAAAGACTGAGGAGAAAGACGAATTGGCTCAGAAGGTACTATATGCACATGCTCTCTGAGAGTTTCCTCTCGGGGTAACTCACTTGCAAACGGCCACCAGCTGTCGATAACTTCACAACTATCCAGGGGCAACACAGCAAGTCTGGGCCCCCCAAAACTTGCTTGTAGCCCAGCAACGAAAATTAAAACAAATTCGTTTTCAACAAATAAATTATTTTTATTTTTCAATGGGTTAAAATCATTAAGCCAAGCATTGAGCATGCTTTCTTCAAAGAAAAACAGTATGGAGGGATCGTCGTCATTGGTTTTTAACCCTTTCGATAAAACTACCTTACTGATATTTAAACGCCATTTCGAAAATCTATACGTTCCTTCAAGGTAGGGCATTAAATCATCGACTTCCGTATACTCTTCATCTATTTCGAGTCGAATAGATGTATGTACATCAAGCTTCTTCGCTAGAAAAATTATTTCTGAGGCCAGTTTTAGAAGTTCAATATCTTCCTCGGCATCCATACACAGGTCTTCAACGCCGTCCTCAGATGAAGCAGCTTTCGTGTAGAGATCAAAAATCTTGTCTCTTAACTCAAAAATCAAATTTTTTTCTTTCATATAATTCTATTTTTCATATTTGACTTTGTTCTAATGTGAATATCGATCATTCCATTCTCATCGGGATCGCTGATCTTAATGCCTGCGGCTTCCTCATCTCCCGACCAAATAACTTGGACATTTTTATCGGTCACAATCTTGTTTCTCTTATCTGCGTCAAGAATTGAAGCAGGTTTTGGAGAGAACCTCTGCCCAGCTATACCAGTGACTGAAAGCTCTTCATGTAGGCTTTCCATTAATCGGGCTTTTCTTTCCTCATCATCATCTTTCACCACCGCATTAACAAAAGTATCGGTATCAAAATGATCTTGCATTTCTAAGTAGGCGATGGCTCTATCTTTGTAGTAACGTGGCAATTCGGGCAGATCTTGACTGTTGGTACGGGCCCACGTGAAAGTTGAGCTCACGGCTTTTCTCGTCAGATTGCTCGCATTGTCAGCCTCTGTGACCTTAAGAAAAACTCTGAAATAGTCTGCGATACCTACCTTCTTTCGCTTTTCAAAAGCAAGTACATCCCAGGCGAAGGTATCCCCTACATCAACGATAGCGCATTTTTGAACAGCAGTTTTACTCTCTACAAAAGAGTTCAGAATTTCGCTTATCTTGGCTACGGAACCACCAGCTTCACGCTTAATTTTGTACTCTAGAACTCGGCTATGATCCATTTTGATCATAGCAACCATAGGCACTCTTTGATCCGCTACTTCGATAGTAAAACATGCGACAATGAAGGCACCGTCTGTCACGTTGCCTTTGTGTTCTTCTTGGAAATCTGTCGCTAGACTAATCGATTCAGGAAGAAAGTTTTCATCTGAATTTTCGATGATTCGCTTGCAGCGGAGCGCTGTCCCCATGTCTTTCTCTCGGAACTTGAATTGCGTCCCTTCAGCTGAATCTGCTATTCGCTGACAGAAGAACTCCCTTTGATTCGGCTCAAGGTCAACCCTCGTCATCGTTCTCGGCTCATCCTCGCCTTTGATAACAACGTGGAAAATGAATTTCTCAATTACCACTGACTCTTTGACTTTATTAGATAGAGAGCTCTCTTTTGGCATTTTCCCGCCTTGTTTTGTGTCGATTCAATTGGGGGTACTGCCCGCCAAAACGCTAGATCCCTATCATCCCTTATTAAGGCATGCTAATTCCAGTTTTGGTAGCGAACAGGTATAGAGTCGTCGCGAGCGCAGCGTCAGGTCTTACCTTTTACCCGCAGCTAGAAGCAACACTGGATGCAAAAGGCAAATTGTAAGACCTGAACCTGAATTTCTACTGGGCATTTAACGACTTGGCTTTGCCGCGGGCCGGAGCAACAGCGCAGGCGCATCCGACAAGAGCCATTTGTTAGAGATTCTAAGGGTTCAGCCATTCCCTATCGGGGGCACATATGATTCGCGCGTCAATGTAAGCCATCTCCATAGACAGTACTGTTCGAACCATATATTTTCTTCGACCTGTGTCCCTCTCTACAACAAGCGCAACGTCTGCTGATTGATCATCAGTGATCCTGGGTTCATAGAATAAGCGCAGCACTTTGGACCACAAGGTAGAGGCAGGAGG
>OJIO01000397.1_pt1 | contig 29398 bp, 22 predicted proteins | sample 1595621 | NCBI WGS metagenome assembly OJIO01 (sample SAMN05416776, study PRJEB24817) | seawater metagenome | isolation source: Sea water | place: Canada:Atlantic | collected 2013-07 | reverse complement strand
GAGATTTCTGCCTGTCTCGTGGGCTCGGAGATGTGTATAAGAGACAGGACATACAGTTCAAGATCGTCCACTAAATATCTCTGATAGTATTCTTCCAGATGAGATAAAAGTAGAAAGAACTGATATTATATCAAGAGCACAAACAGAGTGGCATTTTGTAGTATTATCTGCCAAACTATACGAAATGTATCGTACTGAATTAGAAGACTTCTCAGAAGTTGTAGAAAATCTCAAAGAATACGATAATAAGCTATGGAATGAGATGAGAAATTTCTGGACAAAAGTACAAGAGCAGGTAATTGAAAAAAATCTGTTCCGAGACCATGCTTCAACACTAAAATCAAAAACAAACAAACTTTTTGATAAGCTAAAAGCACTGAAAAAAGAAGTAGAGGCGCAATACGCAACCAACTCAGCGAAGTACAAAGAATCTATCATGACCGAACTTGCAGATATAGAAGCAAGAATAGAAAAAGGTCTAGGCCTTAAGCCAATATTCGAAGAATTGAAAACACTACAAGGTAAACTTCGTGGCATGAAATTCACAAAAAAAGATAGAGATCAAATTTGGAATAAACTGGATGCTGCCTTTAAAGTAGTGAAAGATAAAAGATTTGGCGATAAAGGTAATGATAACAAAGGTGGAAATTCAGCCGTTGGAAGACATCAAAGAAGATACGATGGGTTAGTTAATGCCATCCAAAAAATGGAGAAATCCATCTCTAGAGATAAAGACGACCAGAAATTCCAGGATAGAAAAATCGCAACTACTCATGGTCAACTAGAAATGCAAATTCGACAAGCGAAAATCAAAATGATCGATGAGCGAGTAAAGTCAAAAGAGCTCAAGCTTGAAGACATGTACAATACTCGTAAAGAGCTAGAACTTAAAATAGCAAAGGAAAAGGCAAAAGCTGAGAAGCAAGCAAAAATGGATGCCGCCAAAGCTGAAGCAGAGGCTAAAATAGCGGCAGAAGTGAAAAAATCAGCTGAAAATGCTGAGGCTTCCGCTGATAAACTTACAGAAGCAGCAGCAAAAATAGCTGAAGGTAAAAAGCCAAAAGCGAAAATTCCTGCTGTGGAATTGCCTTCTGAAGATGAAAATGTAGTTACAGAAACTAAAGATGAGGTGAAGGAAGAAACAACCGAAGAGCCAAAAGTCGAAGAGAAAAAAGTGGAAGAAACTAAATCAGAAGAGAAAAATGAAGAGGCGAAAGATGACAAATCAGATGATTCAATCTTGGGTGCTATAGCAGCAACTGTTGGCGAAGCACTTGAAGGTGTCGGTGAAGCATTGGAAGATGTGGTAGATACTGTGAAAGCGGTTGCTGAAGTAGTAGAAGACAAAATTGAAGATGCAGTGGAAGACTTCAAGGAGAAAATGAATGAAGAGGAAGAATAATAATTTTAACTTCTGTTGATGTTATTTGATAACATAGAAAACAATTGAGATCAGTAAGAAATTACTGGTCTCTTTTTTTGTCGAAATGATTGGATGGACCACTAGATTCCATTAAGTGTATAATTGTAGATCAATATTATTATAACCTTCTTCTTTTTAGTGCTTTAAAAAATTTAGTACTGTTTTTTAGTCTAATAAAACGATTTAGTTAATGCAAAACTAGGAAGAAAAGAATACTCACATTGATATCTGAAACGAACTAATATTTAATGAAATGAGAATTGAAGAATTAAACTCTTGCCTCTATCTATATTCCTTTTATTCTCGCAAATAAGTCTTCAAATATTTCACCCTCCCTGCCCCTCTTTGGACCACCTATAGCTTGTTGCAACTGATAATATCCCTTTTCATCTTTATCTAAAATGAACCTGAAGATATAGCTATCTTCATCCGTTTCTTCACCATCAAAAGTACCGTATCGTATATCATTGATTTGTAGAAGACCATCTTTTCGTTGTATTACTGAATAATAATCTTTGCTAAACCATTGAAGTGTCTTTATTACTTTATCATCGGGTTTGTAGTCTAGAAGATCGTAGTTCTTTGGCACTTCAAATAGTTTGAACTTTGGTTCTTTATCATTAAAAGAATACAGCCCTGTATAATAAGAAGAATCAGTCTCCGCTGTTGCTGACCATAATAAGTTATTTAAGATTGTTGGACCAGTCATATATCGACTATACTTGATGTTTTGTTCAGCAAGTGTGTGCTCCATCACCTTATTGATCTTAGCTTTATTGTAAAAGGTCCATCCAAGATAAAAGCTACTAATTATTATTCCAGTGGCATTTACATAGCTCCTTAATTTATAGTTTGCCCACGTCAATCGGAATGATTTACCAATGTTGTTTTCTGATTCTTTATCATAAAACCTAGCCATAAGTGAAGCGACCATCAAACAGATCAAAAACGGGAAAGTATAAGCTGGATCGGCTACAGAAATACTATTGAGCGCAACACGATAGTTGGAAAACGGAGCAAAGAGCTGTGTACCATAAACTGTAAAACAATCCAATAAAGGGTGTGTAAATATTGCCCAGAAAAACAATTTGTACCAAAACCAGTATCCTACGTCTATTTTTTCTTGTTCAATATTGAGGTAACCTTTGACAAGTCGAGCACCAAAGTAACTTACTAAACCTAAAGTCAATACAGCACTCACAATCATTCCAATTGTGCCTCCAAGTGATTTACTTATAAAAATCAAAATTGCAGAGGTCAGAACCATAAATAAAACACCAAAGACAGTAACCAGTATTTTATAACCTCGTTTGCGATGATGCTCTTTGCTATACAACCAATTGGTATAGAAGGCTATCAAAAAAGAGAAAACAACTGCAAAAAAGATCGAATGCGTAATCGCTCTATGAAATGCTAAGCCATTGATCTCATTCATAAATAAACTGCCGATCATGACATCTAAGTCAGGGATAGTACCCGCAATCGCACCCCAGAGCATTGCTCTATTTCCTATTTTTCTACCCGCGACTAGTTCACCTACTGCAGCACCAAGAATAATTTGTGTTAATGAATCCATGTCGTGATTAACGTTAGCAATTATGCAATGTTTACAATTAAAGCTAACGAAAGTATAGAATCATTTTTTCTAACCAAAATTTTGGGGTTCTACTTATAAATAATTAATTTATCTAAGTCAATCCAAACTAAAGGTCTAATTACCAGACTTCTTCTTAGTTTTTTTTGTTCCCTTTTTCCTTTTTGTTCCGTTCCCTCTTTTTTTGACCTTGGTCTTGGATTTAGTTTTCTCGGCTTTCACTTTGCCGTTTTTGTTTTTCTTTACCGTTTTAGTTTTTGTCGATTTTGATACAACAGTATTTCCTTTGTTCGTTTTGCGAACTCGCGTTACAGTTTTTGATTTCTTCACTACAACTTTAGAACTTTTTCTCTTCGGAGTATAGATCTTTCTAGCCTTGACTATTCTACGTGTTTTAACAGGTCGATAGTGATGATTGTAACGCAGTCTTTTTCCATGATATACACTCCAAGTCAATGGTCTCCATGGTCTCCAAATTTTTGGATATACTCTCCATCTAAATGGTGACCTGTATACTACATAGTTGGGTCTGTAGATGTGTCGTATTGAAGGCCAAAACCATACATTTACAACAATACGGCTTACTGTATAATCAGCTGAAGGTCCACCGTCTCCATTTGATGTAGCATCTTCTTCAAAAGGCTCAATAAAATAATCGTCACCATATAAATAGTCATCTCCTACAATTTGTAACGTCGCAGATTCTTTTCCAGTTTTTTCGACTTCAATTACAGCAATATCTTGAGATTCTTCTTCAGATATAAGGGCTTGAAGGATTATTACATGAACATCACCCTCCGTATGTTCTTCTACTCTTATATAATCAATGTCTCCGTCATCATTAAGATCGAGGTTGTTTACATCTGAGTCTTGGTTGTTGAGTTGTTTTTCAAAATTTTCTAAAGTAGAAGCATTTTTAAAGACATCTAATGCGCCTTCCAAGCTAAAATTATCTCCCAAGAGTCCTGTAGATTCTTCTTGAGCACTTAATTGATTGTCTATCGAAAACAAGCTTAATACAAGGCAAAAAATTATTAATCGTTTCATATTTTATTTATTTTTAATCACAATTGAGACTACAATAAAGCCCGAGGGTTTAAATTCAGGTGAAACAAAATACATTTAAATTTTAAAAAAGTCAACCTTTAATTGAAAAAATGATAATTAAAAGGAACAATTTATAACCATAAGAGCACATCTTGTATTATGTTTTCTAGAAAGATAGCTCTTGGGTAATTGATCTATATTTCAGAATTGATTACGAGCGTCACCTAAGATTTCTATCAAATAGCGATAAATAACTTTTCTAGTTTGCTATTTCAATAATCCGTTCTTTCAAAGTCACATCATCCCCACTTGTAACTTGTTCTGATTCTTGACTATAAATAACCCAGCCTGAATTACTATGAATATCTGATCCTCCCCATATCTGCTTGGTCACTGTAGGGAAGTCTTCATATGACGGCAACGAACCTTCAACAATGTTTAGAGATTTTAAATAATCATAAGTCACAGCTGTCAATTGCTGAGGATTGATGTTCTGAAATGCCTTTATAATTGAGGTATTATTCTCAGGAAGTAATTCATCCAACACCATTGCTGCTTTAGCATCTAAAGGATCTTCACCATAATTATTAGGAATCTTAATGTCTTCTGAAATCGTTTCTCCAAGTTTATATTTTGCTCCGTGATAAGCAAAATATTGAATTACATCTCTGATCACAAACGTTTCGATCGATGCCTTAGAAATGTACTTACGTTTTGCTTGGTTGATCTTAGTCAAAGCAGCTGGCTGATCTGCATATTCAATAAGCAAGGGAATACATTTGTCATTTACGTCCTTTGATAAAGTTTCCCAATTAAGTACTTGCACATTACTGTCATAAACATCTGTTGTTAAAATAATAGGAATATCTGAAAGTATCGCTTGCAGTTGAACATCAAGCGAAAGACTATTAGAAAACTGAAAATTTCTTCTTGTCCATTCAATTATATACCCTATTGAAGTAGAATCTGTAACTTCTATTTCTATCTCATATGAATTATCTAGCACAGACACCGTATCATCTTTGGTCATTACGGTCTCAGATTCTGTCAGATAGTATTGTTGTACGTCACCTAGCTTCCAATAAGAAATAACCTGTACTGTAGAATCACTCATATCAATTTGCGCTGACAAGTGTCCAACACCTAATATTGTCAGTAAAAAAAGTAGTATCTTTTTTTCATATATCTTTTTGAAGTCTTTTCATTATCCACCAGAGACTAGTGCCATCAACTGTGCACAAATCAATGCACCATAAGTCCCTAGCGCATATCCTAATACAGCCATCAATACTCCTACAGGAGCCAAAGAAGGACTAAATGCTGAAGCAACGATTGGCGCAGATGCAGCTCCACCAATATTTGCTTGACTACCAACAGCGACGAAAAAGAATGGTGCCCTGATCATCTTTGCTACAAATAGCAATATTGAAACATGGATAAGCATCCAAATAATTCCAATGGCAAATAACCCTAGGTTGCTAAATACTTCTCCAAGGTTCATTTTCATACCGATAGTAGCTACCAAAACATATATAAATATTGATCCCCACCGCGAAGCACCGACTCCTTCCAATTTTTTAGCTTTTGTAAAACTAAGGAATAGACCAATAGTAGTGGCAATCACAACCAACCAGAAAAAACCTGATGTGAGAGATGTAAGATTCCATTTGGCAAGAGTCTCTTTGTGGGCTCCAAGTGCTGGAGAAATAATGTCAGACCCTAGATGCGCTAGCCCCACCCCACCAAAAGCAACCGCCATAAGAACAAATAAAGTTGTCGTGGTAGGCATCTCAGAGATACTAGCCCTATAGTCAGCAACTTTGTTTTTTAGATCTGTGATAGCACTGTTGTCCGCTTTGAGTTTTTTATCAATTTTATCACTGATATTGGCACCATATAGTAAAAATCCCATCCAAATATTAGCTACAACAACATCAACGACAATCATAGTACCAAACAGGTTATCTTTTACTTCGTATATTTCTTTCATAGCTGCCTGATTGGCTCCTCCGCCTATCCAGCTTCCCGCTATCGTTGATAATCCTCTCCAAAGTTCATCAGGATTAGCTCCTATTACGTCTGGCATTAATTTACTAGCAGCTAACAATGCAATAGGTCCTCCGATTATAATTCCTACTGTAGCCGCTCCAAACATAATGAGTGCTTTTGGCCCTAAATTGATAAGTCCCTTTAAGTCGATTCCTAGACATAAGAGCAATAAACTTGCAGGCAATAAATATCGGGAAGCAACAAAGTACAACTGAGAATGCCCTTGATATCCACTATACAAAGCCTTGTCTATCCCATTAGTCTCAAACAAGGAAGTGATATCATTGAAGTTCATATCCTGAGTGAGAGAAATGCCAACGGATTGTGCAAAATCATATATACCCGCTTCATACCAATGAGGCGCAATTAACCCCAAAGGCCAATTCAATAGCGCTGGAACAAAATAACAAAGCAATAATGAAGGTACATATGTATAAAACTTCTTCCATCTAGGAGAATCTAAACTACTCGTATGAAAGATAAATGCAAGTACTGCCATGAGTAACCCAAGCACTACGGCATCATTGGTAAATAATGGTCTTGCATCTAGTAAAAACATCAAAGAGGACATATATTGTTTGTTTTTTGAAAGGGTAAGATAATAAAGTTGTTTGTTTAGTTTTGTGAATAGGTGGGTAGAAAATATAAAATGAAATTCGCACGAGATAAAAAAGCTAATATGGGTATTGAAATAGAAAGAAAATTCCTTCTTAAAAACGAAGATTGGCGTTCAGAAGTAAAGTCGAAAACTATAATAAAACAAGGATATCTCAACTCGCAAAAAGAGAAAACCGTTCGAGTGAGAGTGAGAAATGATAAAGGCTATCTTACAATAAAAGGAATAAATTTAAATGCCACAAGACAAGAATTCGAATATGAGATTCCAATAACCGATGCTGAATTGTTATTGCTTCTTTGTGAAATGCCTATCATTGAAAAAATCAGAAACATAATCCTTGATGATGGTAAAATGTGGGAAATAGATGAATTCGAAAGAGAAAATAAAGGGCTGATTTTAGCAGAAATTGAATTGGACTCCGAAGAAGAGAAATTTAGAATTCCATCATGGTTAGGTGAAGAAGTTACTCATGATACTCGGTATTTTAACTCTAATCTGCTCGCTCACCCATACTCTACATTTAGTTAATTGATTATAAATTCTTGTTAAATCAGCAATCCTAAGTACTGAACGCGCAACATTCTGTAGTTTTATAGCTGTAAACGAAATCCGATATGAAAAAAAGTACGATGTACCTCATCATTTTTGTCATGGCTTTGTCCATGATTGGTATAGGTATGATCCAGTTTATTTGGTTTGCGTCTTCTGTCGGGCAGGATAAGAAAAACTTTGATGACAAGGTGAAAATAGCCATGGGAATCGTCAAGGAACGTCTTATGAAAGATGCTCAAGAAGGAGATGTGATGATGAAGAAATGGGACGAGTATAAACGGAATAAGAAAAGTAAACCACTGTTACTCAAAGAGTATAGAGAATTCCACAATATTGTAAAAAAAATAAAGGACAATAATAAATATCAAAATATTGACTTAAATGGGTCTGACATGTTGGTCAATCCTAATTCGTTTCTAGAGCGTATACAAAAAGACAACCTTGACACATATCTAAAACACGAAATAGAACAACAAGACATTGATTTAGATTTTGACTATGGTGTATATTCTAAGAAAGAGATGAGTTTCATCATTATGAATGGTCACTTTACGGCCTCCATAGGAACAACGAATCAGTCTACAAATGTAGAAACAGGTAATGACCTTTATAACAGTGAATACAAAATACCTTTATTTGATAATGCAATATCAAATGCGGCGGAAGGAGATCCAATTGAAAATGCTCCAGGATATCTGCAAGTTTATTTTCCCAGCAAGGAGAAAGCATTGTGGAGTGCTGTAATTCCGTCCTTAATGATGAGTATATTATTTACTGGTTTGGTTCTATTTTGTTTTGGCTTTGTGATGTATGTAATCCAGCGTCAAAAGCAAGTCTCTGAAATGAAAACCGATTTTATCAATAATATGACACATGAGTTCAAAACGCCTATCGCTACTATATCCTTAGCCTCTGATTCTATAGGAAGTCCAATGATAATAAACAATCCAGATAAGGTGCTGAGATTCACAAATATTATAAAACAGGAGAACAAAAGGATGCTCAGTCAAGTGGAAAAAGTACTTCAAATGGCGATGTTGGACAAAAAAGATTTCCAATTGAAGTTAAGTACAGTAGACGTGCATGACCTGATAAATACAGCTGCTGAACACATGAATCTTAAAGTTTTAAAAAGAAATGGTATATTGTGCACCGATTTGAAAGCAAATTTAACAACGTTAAATGCTGATGCTACGCACCTTAGTAATATCATCCACAATTTATTAGACAATGCTGAAAAGTACTCTTCTGAAAAAGTAGATATTCTAATAGGTACTGAAAATACAAAATCTGGAATTATTATTAATATTTCAGATAACGGCATTGGAATGACAAAAGACCAACTAAAAAACATTTTTGAAAAATTTTATCGTGCACATACAGGTAATATCCACGATGTAAAAGGCTTCGGTCTTGGACTTAGCTATGTAAAAGCTATCGTAGATGCACATGGGGGTACTATAAATGTAAAAAGTGAAATGGGAAAGGGAAGTACCTTTTCAATATACCTACCTCAAAATGCTGCATAGTTTACCCTTATGTATTATTTAATTAATTGAACAAAACAATTTTATTGTAAACCATGGCATTCAAAATTTTATTAGTAGAAGACGACCAGAATTTCGGAGATGTGTTAAGATCATATCTTGAAATGCATGAGTATGATGTTACTCTTGCTACTGACGGCGAAGAAGGACTTAAGGCCTTTAAAAAAGGCGAATTTGATCTTACCATTACAGATGTAATGATGCCGAAAAAAGACGGCTTTTCTCTCGCAAGAGACATCAGAGAGGAAAATAAGGAGATGCCGATCATATTCCTTACTGCAAAGACACTCAAAGAAGATGTTTTAGAAGGATTTAAAATCGGTGCTGATGATTACATCACAAAGCCATTTAATTCGGAAGAGTTACTGTATAGGGTGATGGCAGTTCTTAAGCGAACTCAGAAAGCCCCAGATCCAAAAGAAGAAATCAAAGAATTCGAGATAAGTAGTTATCATTTTAACTACCCACTGAGAATTCTAACGTATACAGGAAATGGTGAAAAGACAAAAGAGAAACTATCTCCAAAAGAAGCTCACCTTCTTCGTATGTTTTGTATGAACAAAAATGATGTCTTACCAAGATCTGAAGCATTGAAAAAAATCTGGGGAGAAGACAATTATTTCACAGCAAGAAGTATGGATGTATTCGTTACAAAGCTGAGAAAGTACTTAGCACAAGATGATGACATAGAAATCGTAAATATACATGGAAATGGATTCAGGTTATTGGTCAAAAGCGAAGTAGAAGACTAAAATATCGCCTAAATTAGAAACACATTCTGTGTTGAAATATAAATACATAAAAGTGGATTCCTGATTTCAGGGATCCATTTTATATTTGAGTGGTTTTCGTATCAAATATATCGGTATCAATAAAGTAAATTATGGCACCAAACACCGAAATAGAAGAATTAAAGCAAGCTGTTTCTCAATCTCCCGAGAATACTTATTTGAGGATGTTATTGATTAGGAAAATGCAACATTATGGTGAATATAAGGAAGAACTTGAAAGCCAAATAAATATGTTGCTACAGTTTGATCCTAATAATAAAGACGCCAAAGAACTGTTAGCTCAGATCGCTTTTGATAAAGGTAGAACATCAACTTGTATCATTATCTTAGAAGAACTTGATAACAATGATGTATTATCAACAAATGGTAAACTGACTCTTGCAAAAGCCTATCTTAAAGAAGAAAACCATGATAGAGCAAGAGAACTATATGAAATGGTGCTCTTAATGGATCCAGATGCCACGGATGAAGATCTGGATAATGCATTCAGAATGAGAGCTACTAAATCTAATGACAACCATGACGATTCTTTTTTAGAAAAACCAGATATAAAATTTGCAGATGTAGGAGGTTTAGAAAATGTAAAAAAAGAGATTGATCTTAAAATCATAAAACCCCTTGATAATGCAGAGTTATATGCTTCCTACGGTAAAAAAATAGGCGGTGGCATATTACTCTATGGACCTCCTGGATGTGGTAAGACGTTTCTTGCGAAAGCTACAGCAGGAGAGATCAATGCTGCATTCATAAATGTAAGTTTGAATGATATCTTAGATATGTGGCATGGAAATAGTGAGAAAAATCTCCATAATATTTTTACAAAAGCTAGACAGAATACTCCATGTGTAATCTTCTTTGATGAGATAGATGCATTGGCCGCTAAGAGATCAGACATGTTACAATCAGCAGGTAAAAAAGTAATCAATCAGTTCCTAAATGAATTGGATGGAATACAGCATGATAATGACGGACTGTTAATCGTTGGAGCAACTAATACCCCTTGGCATCTTGACTCTGCATTTCGACGACCAGGAAGATTTGATAGGATCATTTTTGTGCCTCCACCAGATACCGCTAGTAAAGTAGAAATATTACAGTTGAAGTTAAAAGACAAGCCTACTGAAAATATAGATTTTAAAAAAATTGCCAAAAGAACTAAAAACTATTCTGGTGCGGATATAAATGCACTTATTGATATAGCTATTGAATCAAAATTAGAAGAAGCACTTCAAACAGGTATACCAGAGCCAATCACCACGAAAGACTTAATAGCCGCTTTAGGTAAGCATAATGCATCGACAATTGATTGGTTCAATACAGCAAAAAACTATGCGACATTTGCAAATCAGAGTGGATTGTATGATGATGTGATGAAGTACATCAAAAAGGAGTTATAAACAATTGACAAGATCTATATTGATGCAAATAGTTTTCAAGGATGGTACGAACAAATCTCAGAGATTATAGATAAATCCTTAGATTTAAAATGTGTAAAGTCAATCTTCTTAAATTTGAGCCTCATATCAAATCACTTATGGTTGTCTTACTAGATGAGTATTGTTACATTTTGTAGAAGGTTTGAAATGTTTCAACTCATAGAAATCAACTAGTATTCAATAATGTCCTACTTTGCACACTATTGCAACATAAAACAACTTATTTTTGTATCCTTTTAGAAAAATTCAATTATATGAGCAAAGGCTATTTTCAACCAGAAGACCTAAAAAAGTTTCCGCAGATTACTGAATTCCAAGAAGAAATGGGAAAGAAGTTCTTTGATTATTATGGAACAGTCTTCGAAGAAGGTGCATTGACTAAAAGAGAAAAATGTTTAATCGCATTAGCTGTAGCACATGCTATTAACTGTCCATATTGTATGGATTCTTATACTGGAGCTAGCTTATCAAACGGAGCGGACGAAGAGCAGATGATGGAGGCTGTCCATGTAGCAGCAGCAATCAAAAGCGGTGCAACATTAGCCAATAGTGTGATGATGATGAATCAAGTGAAAGTAAAATTAATGTAGTCCGGAATGGGAGTAAAACAAAGAACAAAATCACTCAAGAAGTCCAAAAATGCATTGTCGGATACTTTCATGCAATTGAAAGTATTGAACGGAACAGATGTAGAAGGAAAGGATTTCGAAAAGTTCGGTGATAAGGTTGGATATCCGATCAAGCCTAATCCTGTTGAGATATTTCAACTTAATATAGGAAAGCTTTGTAATCAGACTTGCTCGCATTGTCACGTAGATGCGGGACCAGATCGGAAAGTAGAAAATATGGATAAAGAGACACTTCAAAAATGTCTTGATATTGTGCGAAAGCATAAAATACCAACCGTCGATATCACGGGTGGCGCTCCTGAAATGAATGCTCACTTCCGGTGGTTTGTAGAACAGTGCACGGCCATGGGTGTTAGAGTGATGAACAGGTGTAACTTAACAATTATCAAGGCTAACCCTAAGTATGCAGATCTCCCACAATTCTTCGCTGATAACAATGTTCACATCATATCTTCACTTCCATATTTCACCAAAACAAGAACCGATAGTCAGAGAGGAGATGGTGTATTCGAAGATAGTATAGCTGCACTCCAAGAACTCAATGCTGTAGGATATGGAATGGAAGGTTCAGGGTTACAAATGGATTTGGTGTTTAATCCATCTGGTGCATATTTGCCAGGAGACCAAGCCTCATTGGAGGCAGAGTTCAAAAGACAACTGAAGAGAAGATATAATATTGAATTCAATAACCTTTTTGCAATTACAAATCTACCTGTTGCTCGTTTCTTGGATTATCTTGTAGAATCGGGCAACTATAGTCAATACATGACTGAAATCATTGAAGCATATAATCCTTCAACAATTACTGGGCTTATGTGTAGAAACACCATTAGCGTATCATGGGAGGGTTATGTGTACGATTGCGACTTTAATCAAATGCTAGATCTTAAGGTAGCTGCAAAATCACAACATATCGATGATTTTGATATGGAAGCATTGATGGGACGTGACATTGTACTCAATCAACATTGCTATGGATGTACAGCAGGCGCTGGAAGTAGTTGTGGAGGGGAGATAGCATAGCACAATTACCTGATTATTAATAACTTATATTTCATTGAACTAAATTACCTTTTTTAATCCTCAATTCTTGCTCATTAAATAAAATTTAGAATTTTATTTCCCTTTTTCACCTTATTAAAAAGAATAATTTAGTAAATAGCGGTTGTAACAAATTTACTGCTAATGGAAACTAGGTTATTCGAATATATAGAAAGGCAATTGGAAAAGCATCCTCTTGAAAAAAGTATAGGAAGAAAAGAAGGAGATGGATGGAAATTTTGGAGTACACAAGAAGTGATAGACTCTGCACATAGACTTGCATCTGGGCTTATAGGTCTTGGTCTCAAAAAAGGAGATAAAGTATCAATGGTTGCTTATAAAAATAGACCTGAATGGTATATAGTGGACCTAGCTACACAATATTTGGGCATAACCAATGTCCCACTGTACCCGACGATAAGCTCTAACGAGTATGTTTACATTCTTAATGACTCTGAAGTAAAAGCTTGTTTTGTAGGTGCCGATGATCTTTATGAAAAAGTAGAAACAGCTAAGGCAAGTGTAGATTCCTTACAACATATCTATACTTTTGATAAAGCAGAAGGAAAGCCGTTCTACGAAGACCTATTCAACGATAATAATAAGGATGCAGTTTTATTATTAAAAGACACAATAAAAGCTCAAGATCTAGCAACGATTATATATACTTCTGGCACTACAGGAAGCCCAAAAGGGGTAATGTTATCGCACAAAAATATCAGCCACGTGGTTGATGTTACATTACAGTCATTTCCGCTTACTCCAAGTGGTAAAGTACTAAGCTTCTTACCTTTCTGCCATATTTTTGAGCGAGCATGTATATATGGATATTCTGATGCTTGCGTGTCCGTATATTGTACAGGAACGGATAACCTTGGCGGTGAAAATGGTGATCTAAAGTCAGTAGGTCCACAATTCTTCACAACCGTGCCAAGATTACTCGAGAAAATTTACGAAAAAATATACAATAAAGGCCTAGAATTAACCGGATCTAAGAAAAAACTATTCTTCTGGGCGCTTAGTCTAGCAGATGAGTATGAGCATGGAAAAACCTTCTCTGGTATGGCGGCTATAAAAAGAAAAATAGCAGACAAACTTATCTTTTCTAAATGGAGAGAAGCTCTAGGTGGCAATGTAAAAGGAATAGTCACTGGAGCCGCACCTTGTCCGACAAAGATCATCAAAGTATTTTCTACTGCAGGTATCAAAGTTCTAGAAGGATATGGCTTGACTGAGACAAGTCCTACCCTGTCCGTTAATAGGTTCGATGGATATGCCAAGGTAGGGACTGTAGGGCCCATAATAAAAGGTGTAGACCTGTACATTGACAACTCTGACCCAAATTATGCAGATGGTGAAGGTGAGATCCTTGTAAATGGTCCAAATATCATGCAAGGTTATTACAATAAACCAGAAGCAAATGCCGCAGTTTTTACTGAGTTGGGAGGTACGACATATTTTAAAACTGGTGATATTGGTAAGTTAGTAGATGGCCCAAAAGGCAAGCAATATCTTAAAATAACAGATCGTAAAAAGGAACTCCTAAAGACATCTGGTGGTAAATATGTAGCTCCCGCTCCGATAGAGAATAAACTCAAAGAAGACTTCCTGATAGAACAAGTTATGGTCGTTGGTGATGCTCAGAAGTTCGTATCCGCTCTCATTGTACCTGCAGAAGAAGCACTCAAAGATTGGTGCGAAAACAATGATGTGAATTGGACAGATCTAAAATCTGCATGTACCGACGAAAAAGTGATCAATTGCTTTCAAGAATGTATAGATAAAGCAAATCCAAACTTCAGCCATGTAGAGCAAATCAAGAAATTTAAAATACTCCCTACCACATGGGAAGCTGTAAGACCCAATGGTGAAAAAACTGAACTTACACCTACCATGAAACTCAAACGAAGAGTGATCGCTGAGAAATATGGTAAGGAAATAGAAGAAATATATTCTTGATTAGGAATGATGCATTAATAAAGTGCGTTTTTATGTGCGGATATTTATTCATTCCTTAATTATTATTTTGAATAATACAAAAGTTAATGCCAAGAAAAATGAGCCACCATGCCCTTGCATGAGTGGCTTATCTTATACAACGTGTTGTGCCACATATCATACGGGATCATCAAAACCAGAGACAGCAGAGCAACTTATGCGATCAAGGTATACTGCCTACCATATGGCATTGGTCGATTATCTAGTGAACACAACTCACCCTGATAAGTTAAGACCCAATTATAGACATCAATTAGAAAGTACAAAAGATGATATGGATTGGTCTGGCTTAGAGATAATAAGCACTTCGATGGGCACTAAATTAGATAAGATTGGTAAGGTGCGTTTTATTGCTCAATATGTTATGAACACTGAGAAGGGTTCGATGGAAGAGCATTCCAGGTTTAGAAGGTATAAAGGAGATTGGGTATATTATGATGAAAAAGGGTAAGAGAACTGTTTCCTAGTTAAATTACCATTTTTATTCACTCAATTCATTCCCCCAAATAATACTATCTTGGTCATCTTAAATTAAATTCAACCGATGAAAGTAAAATTTTGTGGAGCAGCACAGTTTGTAACAGGAAGTAGTCACTTGATTACGCTTGATGATGGATATAAAATATTGTTGGATTGTGGTCTTTTCCAAGGAAAAGGTCGACATATCTGGGAATATAACAACAATTGGAATTTTACTCCAGCTGATATAGATTGTCTTATCCTATCACATGCACACATAGACCATACAGGTAGAGTGCCTAAGTTAGTTAAAGATGGATTTACGGGCGATATCCACTGCACACATGCTACGCGCAGTCTTTGTACGATCATGCTTCTAGATAGTGCTAAGATCCAAGAGCGTGATGTAGAATGGCACAACAAGAAGATTCTCAAAAAGAGAAGAAAAGATCTTTCAAAAATCAGAAGACCTCTATATACTAGTGAAGATGTAACACCAACATTAGACCTTTTTATTGGATATAATTATAACCGGTGGCACAGAATCAATGAAAAAGTGTCTGTCATGTTTAAAGATGCAGGACACATCCTTGGAAGCTCAAGTGTGACGCTCAAGATCACAGAAAACGGAGAAGATAGGTTTGTTGGATTTACAGGAGATATAGGAAGGCCTGAAAGACCGATCCTGCGTAATCCGCAGCAAATGCCAAAGGTAGAATACCTAATTTGTGAGTCTACTTACGGAGACAAAGACCACCAACTTCCACCAGAACAATCAGAAGAATTTCTCGAAATACTAATAGATACATGTATAAAGAAGAAAGGTAAATTAGTGGTGCCCGCTTTCAGTGTTGGTCGTACTCAAGAAATCGTTTATATGCTTGATAAACTGGAAACGGCAGGCCTCCTACCAAAACTTCCTGTCTACGTCGATAGTCCATTAGCTGTGAATGCTACTATGATCTTTGGTCAGCATCCAGAGTGCTTCGACAATGAACTCAACGAATATCTACTCATAGATGATAATCCGTTTGGATTCAATGATTTGAATTATATCAGAGATGTAAAAGATTCCAAAGCGCTCAATGATACGGATGAACCGTGTGTGATAATAAGTTCGTCAGGGATGATGAATGCTGGTCGAGTAAAGCATCATTTATTCAATAACATTGAAAATCCGAAAAATACATTCTTAATTGTGGGATACTGTTCACCTTCTACACCAGGTGGTATGCTGAGAGATGGAGTAGAAAGTATAAAACTATTCGGAGAATGGAAAATGGTGAAAGCTGATGTAAGAGTAATGGACTCATTCTCTGCGCATGGAGATAGAAACGAAATGCATGATTTCATATCTAACCAGACTGATGTGAAAAAGATATTCCTTGTGCACGGAGAACTAGATCGCCAAGAAAGGTGGAAAGCATTCCTTAATGAAAGAGGCTTTAATGATGTAGAGATTCCAGCTGAAGGAGATGAGTTTGATATGCCATAGAAGATAGTCTATTCACATATGGTAATCTGTTAATGCTTTGTACAGTAAAAGGGCTATGGTCAACATGTAGTATTACATCACTACGAGAGATCTCTTGCGGTCTGTACTGAAGTACAAGACGCCACTTACAACAGCCAAGAGGTCTGCAATTCCACAAAGCGTGACCGCTAAGATGGCCTTCATATATTAAACCTTATTCCAAGATTGTACGTCGCAGCTTGTCCGCCTGTGTCCGTTAAGAATTCATTGGTAAACTTGGTGTACAATAATTCAAGTTCGAGCTTTGGTGTAAATTGATATTTGGCACCAGCTCCAACTTGTGCGAAATAGTCAAAATCTGCCGCCCAATAAGGAGAAAATCCCCCTAAAGTATATATCGAAGTCTTCGAGTTAGGGTTATAACTGAATATGAGCGTTGCAGGTGTAGAAAATCTATTTATGTGACCATTATCAAAACTTCCAATGTCTTCAAGTAAAACATCTAACTCAGTAAAGAGAGAAAAATTCGTTCCAATTGGGAAATCATTGAAGAATTGTGTAGTCCATGTAGCACCACTCCAATCTAAGTAAGGTTGTTTTGGATCTCTACCTGCTAAATTGCTACCTATAGGAAACACAAATGAAGACTGGATTGAGAAGTTTTCCCATGATGGTACAGGTGCATACCTAATCTGTGGTCCAAATGCTGTTAAGCCTGATCTAGAAGTGCCAATTTCATCAGAACCAAATACTTCAAACGCTGAAGACGGAAGAGATTGATTTCTCACTTTTCTAAATCTCATTGTAAATCCTATGTTTAATCTATTGTTCAAACCATACAACACATTGACAAGTGTAGTAAAAAAAGAAGAACGATCACTAAGATCGCCAATACTTCCTGTTTTTTGAGAATAAAGATTGTTAAAAATTTTTACCTCAAATGATCCCTTTCTGATGGTGGAGGACACTACATATCTACTCGCATTGGCAGCTTTTACTCCTTCTGTACTAGCTTTTTTTTTTGCTGAATCGTTCAATGACCAATCATATTGATAGTAGCTCACTTTTTGTGATTTACTTATTGGTGCGTTTCTGTATTTATTAATAAACTCTATCACGCTACTCTTGCTACCCCCAAAATCTCCTACATACCACTTGAAAATCTGCGATAACTCTGCTTTTCCATCTTTTATTTTTATAAATGTGGGATTATTTATAGCAACCTTAGTTTGCTTTTCCAATTGACCTTCTAGGCCATCAGGAGTATAGGCGAAATTTGTAATAGGAGGGCAACCCATAGCTCCGCAAACTAAAACAAAATGAAATCTTGCATCACCATATGGCTTAAGTAAATTGTCTTTTTCTAATTCATTAAGCGTTATATTTTTACCCGCTACTTTGATTTTTTTTCTATCAAAAAACCCAGCAATATCCATTGGTGATTGCGTTGGGTAGGCCTTTTTTACAAGGTTGATTACATTTAGATTATATGCATTTATGAAAAATGCTTTTTTAGTGTCCTTGGAAGCCCCTGTAAGGTCTGCTGTTTCAATCTTCTGGATCAATGCAGTCAATGATACATCCGAAGTAACTTGACCATAATCTACAAGACCATTTGTAACTGATTTTTCTAAAAAGCTATTCACTTCATTGAAAAAGGAATTGTCAATTTTCTGGGCTTGTGCCTCCCCAAAAAGCAGAAATGTAAGTACAATTATATTAAAGAGATATTTCATTTATTATTTCACTTTGAAGACCAATCACATTGAAATAGCAAAGACGTGGTTATCTCCCATATTTTCATGTACTGTCTTGATTAAAGGTTTGTCTTATTAATCATTACTTCCCTATACTTCATACAAGTTAATATGGTTGCCTCAAATAAGATATGAATATAATCAAAATAAAAATTGACGAAACTCTAAATTCTTCAAAATGAAAAGTCCCGACGTTTTAGTCTATTGGATATAAGGAGAGAAAAAGTGAATTGTACAATATAAGTGGATATAAAAGCCTTTTGATAATTGGTCTAATGACCTTTAACACTAAGGCAGATTATTTTTTCCTTTCCGCTACATATTTTATGAGCATTCGAATAGCTTCTCTTGATTCATTTTCAGGAAAAGTATTCAAAAGATCAAAGGCCTCTTGTTGGTATCGGTTCATAACATCTTTTGTATATTGTAGGCCACCACTATTTTTCACAAACGATATGACTTCTTTTACTTTTTTAGGGTTGGTGCTGTCCTTTTTTATAATATTAATGATCCTTTTTTTCTCTTTAGAGCTAGATTGTTGTAGTGCGTATATAAGAGGAAGTGTCATCTTCTTTTCTTTGATGTCTATACCTTTTGGTTTGCCTATATCTGCATCACCATAATCAAATAAGTCATCTTTAATCTGGAATGCCATCCCGATCTTCTCTCCAAGCAACCGACCTTTTTCAATCATTGCTTCGTCCTTATCTACAGAAGCAACTCCAAGACTGCATGCAGATGCTAAAAGACTGGCCGTTTTATCTCTGATTATTGTATAGTATAGGCCTTCATCGATATCTAGCTTCCGAGCTTTCTCAAGTTGGAGGAGCTCCCCTTCGCTCATTTTTTTCACTGCATGGGAGAGGATATGGAGATGTTGGTATTCTTTATTGTCTATAGCAAGAAGAAAACCTCTTCCAAATAAGAAGTCTCCAACTAATACTGCGATTTTGTTTTTCCACAGCGCATTGATAGAGAAAAACCCCCGTCGCTCCATGGAATCATCTACCACATCATCGTGGACAAGAGTGGCTGTATGCAATATTTCTGTAAGTGAAGCAGCATTATATGTACTGGGATTGATTTCTCCGCACATCTTCGCCATCAAAAATACGAACATAGGTCGCATCTGCTTGCCTTTACGTTGCACTATATAGTAGGTGATCTTATCCAAAAGAGCGACATTACTCTTCATGGATTCTTTGAAATGCTTTTCGAATTGCTTCAGCTCATTGCTGATTGGTGCTTTTATTTTATTAAGCGTAGTAGACATAGTGTGTCTTAGTAAAGACAAAGATTTTTGATTTAATGCGCCAATATACGACTATACCATAAATACAAATGGTATGCTAGATTGTTTTGAAAATTTTTATTGAATATTGATGTTATTAGAACATTTTTTTGTTCTTGAAATCCTCGAGAAATGATCTTAAAATTTCAAGAGTCTAGCTCCAAGGTATTTGACGTAAATCTGCTTTCAACAATTTCATTTTATTTGTATAATATCATAATTCTATTTCTTAAAGTGATCTAAGGATTAATATTGACATCCTCTTCGACCAATGATATTTAGTCATATCATGCCTAATGGAGTATATCATTTACAATAGAAATTGACCACTTGTATTCAATCATCTACCATTCATCATTAATGTTACGATTGTCTATAATAGATTCACAAACCAATGTAATTTTCACTAAACAACAGACAGAGTTTAAGCATCTGTAACCATCACATTCAACTTACATTTAGCTAACCTTTAATCCCCTTTTTTTAGTTAAAACACTTATGTCATGAAAAAAATATCATACTTTATTTTAATAATTATTTGTTGCATCCAATATCAAGGTTTAGCTCAACAGTTTGGCTACACTACATGGGACAATTCACGTTTTTTTCAATCACCATATCTTTTTTGGTGGAAAATCGAAACAGGACCTTCAGACAGTGGTGAATTTACACATCTTGGATTTTACCAAAGTACTGAACTTCAGGGTGCCGATTTATTTAAGATGGGAATCTATGAAGATAATGGGTCCAATAATCCTGGCAACAAAATAGTAGAGACATCTGAATTTACGGCAATATTAGATAGTTACAACCAGATAGAGCTTGACACCCCTGTAGCCTTAGATGCAAGCACAGTACATTGGGTAGCATTTAATTGTAATGTACAAACTGGGTTTGGTGAATTAGTCTCTGGTAGTGTGGCTCTTAGATATAAGTCCCTATCATATGGATCAGCCTGGCCAAATCCTGCTGGATCAGTAAGTGGTTACACTGAGAAAGGAGGTAATATATTCGCAATAGGCAATGGACAAATTGTTCTTCCAGTAGAATTAATACAATTTAAAGTGGAGCGAAAAGATGAAATACCAAACCTAAAGTGGAGCACTGCAACTGAGATCAATAATGAAGGATGGAATATTCAAAAGTCACAGAATGGATTCACGTAGTCCACTATAGATTGGATTGCTGGATCTGGAGATAGTTACTCAGTTCTTGATTATAGCTATTTAGACACAAAACCAACGAATGGAATTAACTTCTATCGACTAGAGCAGTTAGATTATGATGGTGAAAAATCTTACACTGATGTACGATCTTTTGTGCATAAAACAAAAGATAGAAGCATCTACCCTAACCCTGCTACAGACAAAATAAATTTATATGGATATGGCTCATCAATAGTTACAATAAAAAATATGAGCGGAGAAACTGTCCTATCTACTACCCTACAAGAAGGGGAATCATTAAATATAAATGATCTTGTTCCTGGTTATTACATAATGATTGTAGAAGAAAACGAAACCGTGTTCACTCATCAATTCATAAAAAAATAAGGCAACGATATACTTGTGTAACCCACCGGAGAAGCCATGCCAGCTACAGCTAGTTGTTTGATTATAAATAGGGTCTTGACTTAAGCGTAATTTTTGTTCTTTTGTTACCGTGAGATTCTTCATCTTGATTCTCCGCTGCATTTTGCTTTGAGGTTGTGGAATAGGATATTAGATATTTTAATTAAATATAAAAAGGGATAAAGTATTTATGTACTTTCTCCCTTTTGTGTTAGCACTATATTTCATTCTATCTGCTCTAAAGTTGAGTATCAATACTATACTTTGGTTAATATTCCTTCACAAGAATAACCATGTAAATAACAATTAGTCGTTGTATTGTCTAAAGGATTAGTTCCAATATACTTTACGTCTAACTCTAGACCTAAGTTACTTGACTTAAGAGTGATTATTGTTCTTCTGTTACAATGAGATTCTTCATCAAAGGACTCAAACTTGACCTCCCCATCTTCAAAAGTTCCTGACGCTTCAATTTCTTCATGGTGATAAAGATTTGTCATTATTACCCCATTTTCAACATTTGGGTCTTCTTTGATGATAATGTTTTGTGGCTTTTCTAGACTATTACATCTATCACTATCATACGAGTATGAACCTATTAATTCTGAAACAAGGTTTTCCACATCGTAAGTGCAACAGCAATCTTCAATTGCGCTTTCATCGTAATTGTTAGCAAAGTTACTTGTGCATCCTTCATCAGAACTACATGAAACAATTAAAAAAGGTAAACAAAGGGCGAGTAAAAATAATTGTAGTGTCGTTTTCATTGGTCAACATTTTAGTTTTGTAATTAATATCACAATAAAACTAAGGGGATTTAAATTAAAAAAAGTTGCTGAAATATTACTATTCGGTTAAAGTTCTGTTATCTCATTTTGTACTATATTTTAAAATATAAGAATAGACGTAAATAGCTAGTGTTCCAAAATATGTTTCAATTAAAAACACAGCACTATGAAAAGAGACCGTAACCTAATCCACCCAAAACGACCTTTTACACGAAAAAAAACGTTACTTCTACAATCAAAAGTTTGATTTTTCTATTTTGTAGATTGATTCATGTTATTGAAGTGATTTAAAAACTCATTTCATCAATTAATATATATGATATTACGTTCGATACTATTTTTGACTTTCCTTTCTCTCACGGCTTCAGTGATCGGACAGAGTATCAATACCGAGTTTGGTAAAAATCGAGTGCAGCACCATGATGACTTCAATAATTGGAATCGATATGAGACAGATAATTTTATCACGTATTGGTATGGGAAAGGACGAAACATAGCCGAACCCGTCATCCAAACAGCGGAGCTGAATCACGACGAAATTCAAAATATACTAGAACACCGAATTAATGATAAGATTGAAATCATCGTCTATACAGATATCACAGATTTAAAACAAAGTAACATAGGTGCAGAAGATATATTCACGTCAAAAGCAGGAACGACGACCATCGTTGGTAGTAAGATGTTTGTTTATTTTGATGGTAATCATAATAATCTCAAGCTGCAAATCAGAGAAGGGATCGCATCTGTCTATCTCAGTGCCATGCTTTTTGGTGACAACTTTCAAGAAATTGTACAGAATGCCGTACTTCTCGATTTACCTGAATGGTATAAAGAAGGTATCATTTCTTACTGTGGGAGCTACTGGGACCACTTGCGAGATGACGAATTGAGAGACATTCTCTATCAAAATGAAAAATACAAAGACTTCAAAAAACTAGCTGAAGATTATCCGAGAATTGCAGGTCATTCTATGTGGTTTTACCTTGATCAGAATTATGGTAAGTCGAGCATTTCAAATCTTCTCTATCTGACAAGAATAACCAGAAACTTAAATAATGCATTGCTCTATGTCTTTAACAATGATATAGATGCCATATCCGAAGAATGGGCCAACTACTATGAACAACACTTCAATAAAGAGATTGATAGGTTCACAGAAAGTGATGAAACTTACAAACTAGATCTCAAAAACAGAGATTATGTTCCTGTAAGTAATTTTAAATTGTCAAATGATGGGAAAACGCTGGCTTATGCTTACAATGAAATAGGAAAATACAGAATAAGAATCAAGGACTTAAAATCGGGAGAAGAAAAAACAATCTTTAAATATGGCCATAAAAATGCCATACAAGCTACAGATTATGACTACCCGCTTATAGCTTGGCATCCGAATGGACGAGAGCTTTCTATAATATACGAACATAAGGATGTGCTCAAACTGAGAAAGTACAATCTTGATGTAGATGAATACATTGAGCAATTGCTCCCTCCTGATTTCCAACGGGTATTTTCTATAAGTTATCTCGACGATCTGAAATATGTCTTCTCTGCCAATACAAATGGATATTCTGATCTATACCGATACAATTCAAAAAATAGACAATACCAAGCCATAACAAACGACTTTTATGACGATCTGGATGCTGAGGTAGTAGAACTAGACGGCAAAGAAGGTATACTGTTTAGCTCCAATAGAAAAAGAGACCACATCTTCCCACTAGCGTATGATACGATACTTCCAACAGGGCAATATGATCTTTATTTCTATGACTTAGAAGCAGACGACCAGAGTCTAAAAAGGCTTACTAAAACAGATAATATTGACGAAAGATATCCGTATCAAATAAGTAGAAATAAAATTGCTTATCTCAGTTCTGAAAATGGCCTCACAAATAGGTATGTAGTATCTACGGTAGATCCATCAAGCTACTATTCGGTATCCAACAAGGATAGAAATATAATCCGTCACCATGCGATTCCAGATAGCGAAATGCATGCTTACACTTACTATAAAGACGGTTCTTATGATGTGTATATCGAGAATGTTGACTGGAACGAACCCGTTATCACATTTAACACTAGATATAACAATCGAGAATTTACAGAAGATATAAACACAAAGAAAACAGATGAAGTTTTTATTCCATATGCTCCTGAAAATCTTGAAGAAGAAATGCAAGAGGGATATAAGTTCCAGTCAAAATTTGAAGACCCAGAAAAACTTGAGTCCATCACAAAAAGAGGAGAAATACGTAAAAGTAATGAATCAATCTTCAGTTCTATTATTGTAGATGAACAAGAAAGTGATGATGATGAACTTGCCGAGTTCGTGTATTCTAGGGTGACCGCGTCTCAACTAAAATTTAGATTGGACAACTTCACCACAAAACTCGATAATGAAGTGCTTTTCGAAGGCCTGGAGAGCTTCACTGGGAATAGTGAGGAGTTATTAACAAATCCAATGGGCTTTTTGCTGAAAGGTACAATGAAAGATATCTTTGAAGATTATATTTTGGAGGCCGGTGCTAGATATCCACTTTCTTTTAACGGGTCAGAGTATTTCTTGACATTTGATAATAGAAAAAAACTGATTGATAAGAGATTTGCACTTTACAGAAAATCACAAACAGAAACGATCGACGATACTTCATTCCCAATATTGAAAGCCAAGAAAGTCTCAACTTTGGGTATGTATCAGTTGAAATATCCATTCACAATTTACCGAAGCGTCAGAGCTACCTCTTCTTTGAGGTTTGATAATTTCTATTCTCAAAGTGTAACCGAAGAATCTTTTGGAAATCCTGTTGCAAGTGAAAAAAGATTAAGTCTCAAACTAGAATACATTTACGATAACACAATCGATTTTGCACTGAACATCAAGCATGGTACTCGATACAAAGTCTATGCTGAAGCTATAAACGAGTTCAACATTGATGTGGTGGATGGATTCGAATTTGACCTTTCAAAAGGATTTACCAATATCCTAGGATTTGATGCGAGGCATTATATACCATTGTTTAGATATTCTGTTCTTGCTTTTAGAGCTGCTGGAGCTACATCCTTAGGCAGTAAAAGAAATCTATACTACCTAGGTGGTATTAATAACTCATTCTCCAATGGCTTCGAACAAAACATTGGAATCCCAGCAGGTGAATTTGCATATAAAACCAATGTTTTCCACTTGCGTGGTTTTAATTCTAACATTAGAAATGGTACGAGCTATGCACTTGTGAATGCTGAAGCACGAATGCCCTTATTTAGGTACTTCATGGGTAATTATGGCGGTAGCAATTTCCTCAGAAATCTACAATTTGTCTTTTTCTATGATATTGGTACAGCATGGCATGGTTCATCTCCTTATTCGGATGCTAATCCTCTTAATACTGTAACCGTATCTAGTCCACCTGTGCTTGATCTTACTGTTAGGTATTTCCGTGATCCACTTGTGATGGGCTACGGAGCTGGTTTAAGAATGACACTGTTCGGTTATTTCTTACGCTTCGATTATGCTACTGGTGTAGAAACACGACGTACTCAGACACCTAAACTTCACTTTAGTATTGGTATGGATTTTTAAGATTGTGTAGTTCTATCTGAAAAATGTTTTCAAAGTTCTAATTTCCTTGATAGATAAATCATCTAAAGATATGTCTATCAGTAGAATATGCCTCAAAAGGTGTTTACTCCGAATATTAGTTGGCAGAAAATGAAGTCATCTTCCTTAAAAAATCTATTTTTGGTCTGATTTAAAAACAAAATTATGAGTAGCAATATTAGTAAAGGCTTAAGTAATAGCCAAACTATAGAAGAGATGGGAAAGGTTCTTGACCACCCATCTGGACTCTTTGTCCTATTTTTCACTGAGATGTGGGAGCGTTTTTCATATTATGGAATGAGAGCTCTCTTGGTAATCTTTTTGATTGCAAGCCTCGATGAAGGCGGGTACGGATGGGACAATAAAGACGCTTTACAAATGTATGCTTTGTATACAGGTTTGGTTTATTTCACACCGTTGATTGGTGGAGTCATTGCTGATAAACTATTAGGGTATCGGAACTCTGTGATCATTGGTGCCTTTATCATGGCCGCAGGTCACTTGTTTATGGCACTTGAGATTCCTATATTCTTTTATATGGGTCTAGGTGCGCTTATTATTGGAAATGGATTATTCAAACCGAATATTTCTTCTATTGTGGGTAAACTATATGATGATCCTGACAAAAAAGATGGTGCTTACACTATCTTTTATATGGGTATAAATGCTGGTGCTTTCTTAGGTATAATGCTTTGTGGATATTTGGGAGAAAAAATAGGTTGGTCCTATGGTTTCGGTTTAGCAATGATCTTTATGATTGCTGGAGCAGTCCAATTTTGGTTATCTGGTGATCTATTCGGTAATATCGGAACAATGGCAGATGATGATGGTATCGCTGATACCGGCATTCCTGATACATTAGATGCGATCATTCCAACAGCCGCAGAAGGTAACCGAAGATTGTTTACCTGGATAGGAATTGCATCGTTTATCGCTGCTATCATTTATTTCATAAATCCATTAATCGATACTGAATCAATATTAAGCACTATAAATACAGCAGTAATGCCTTCGGTAATTGTAGCGGCTTTCGTAGGTATTATAGGATTTATTGTCACTAATCCCACCTTGACTAAAGTGGAGAAAGACAGAGTATGGGTGATCACTATATTTACGCTATTTACCGTATTCTTTTGGTGGGCGTTCGAGCAAGCAGGTGGTAGTATGACAGTTTTTGCTGCAGAATATACAGAGCGAACGCTTACAGGTTCTGGAGCGATGACATTCAAGGTATTGGATACAATATTGACTATAGTTCCTGTCGCGGTGATTACTTGGGTATTGATCAAATTATCTAAAGTTACATTCAAGAAGATTCCAGCTTCTAATATTGTTTTAGGGGTCGCATTCGCAGCTATCTGGGGAATAGTTATATGGAAAATTAACAGAGAATTTTCAACTGATACAACAGAAGTAGGTGCATCTTGGTTTGGTATTTTGAATTCATTCTTCATTATTACTTTCGCTCCAATATTCTCTAAGTTTTGGAATACGGGTATCATCAAGTCTGGCCCTATCAAGTTTGCATTGGGTTTATTTTTGTTAGCAGTAGGTTTCGCTATTTTAGCTTTCGGATGTATGAGTATTCCAATCGGAGCAAAGACTGCCTCTGTAAGTATGGTGTGGTTGATAGTCGCTTACTTATTCCATACATTGGGTGAGTTGTGTCTATCTCCAGTAGGATTATCATATGTGAGTAAGTTGGCTCCCGTAAGATTGATAGGTATCATGTTTGGTGTATTCTTCTTGTCTAATTTCTTGGCCAATTGGGCAGGTGGTATGACCGGTAGTTATATTGATCCTATTGTGGAAGAGAAAGGAATGGCATTCTTCTTTATGATATTCGCAGTAGTACCAGCAAGTGCTGCAGTAGTGCTTTTTTTACTAAAAGGAAAATTAAAGAAAATGATGCACGGAATAGACTAATTCTGTGGTCAAATAAACATTTCATACTTCTCAAAACAGTATGAAAAACCGAGCCCTTCGATGAAAATCGAAGGGTTTTGTTTTTGCTACTAATAATTATTCCTCTATTATTTAGATTATTCTGTAGATATAGCCACTCTACATACGTTTGCATTTCTAACTTTAGTTTAATTATCAGATCATAATAAATGAAGTTCAAGCAATATATAATTCCAGCAATTTGCATTTTTAATGTACTTCTTCATTTGTCTTCATTCAGGTACTTAGAATTCCATAGAGATGAATTGCTTTATTTTTCTTTTGCAAATCATTTAGATTTAGGCTATGCATCCGTACCACCATTAATCAGCCTATTTGCTTTTACTATGAAGAGCCTTTTTGGATTTTCAATGTTCTCCGTTAAGATCCTACCCGCTCTTCTTAGCGGAGCATTAATATACTTATGTACAAAAATCGCGAAAGAGCTAGGAGGTGGTTTATATGCGCAAATTCTAACTGCTATTGCACTCACTTGCACTCCTCTTGTACTGCGGGCATATATTTTATTTCAGCCAGTACCTTTTGATATATTTTTCTGGACATTGATTTATTACTTGATCTTGAGATTTATCAACACAAAAAATCTTAAGCTATTTTATATCATTGGTATAGTCGTAGGTTTAGCTCTTTTGAATAAGTATCTCATTATTTTACAATTGGTTTCTATAATTTCTATCCTCCCTTTTACTAAGTATCGATATATTTTTACAAAAAAAGAATTCTATTTCTGCTTGGGGATTACCTTAATAATAACAAGCCCTAATATCTATTGGCAATTTGCAAATGATACACCTTTATTTACTCATATGGATCAATTGAAGGAGACCCAGCTTCAATATATTAGTAAAGTCACCTTTATATCTGAGCAGTTTTTGATGTTCCTATTTTCAACATTCATCGCTATTATCGGTGGGTATTATTTAATAAAGAACTCTAAAAAAGAAGACTATTGGTTATTTGCCCTTTCCGCTACTATTGTACTTTGTTCTCTGTTGATGATGAATGGAAAACCATATTATGCGGCGGGAATTTTTCCTTTTCTGATAGCTAGTGGAGCCGTTTTTATTTCTAAAAAAATCACTACAATTTGGATTCGTTGGACGATTCCTTTAATTATTTTTGTCACTATTATTCCCCTCGTCCCGATTGGAATACCCTTTTTATCTCCATCTAATCTTGAGATCTATTTTGATAAATTGGAAAATGCCGGACTTGATGTAGGAAGGATACATGAAGATGGACAAAAACATTCATTACCGCAGGATTTTGCAGATATGATTGGATGGTCTGAGATTGCAGAATTAGCTAAAATAGCCTACGATAAAGTAGAGGATAAAAAAGCATGTGCGATCTATGGTGAAAATTATGGCCTAGCTGGTGCCATCAGTTTAATAAACGAAAAGCACGATATGCCAGAAGTCCTTTCTTTTTCTGATGCATATAGATATTGGGCCCCTAAGCGTTTTGATCCAGATATCACATCATTCATATACGTAAATGATGAAATGGGTCTTGATGTAAAACAGCTTTTTGATAAAATTGAGATTATTGGTAAAATTGACGATCCCCTTTCTAGGCAATACAATACTAAAGTGTATCTCTGTCAATCTCCAAACCGAAGTTTCAATCAATTTTGGGCAGAAACGCTAGACAGGTTAGATTAAAATCTAAACTTAGAAATGATGTATTAATAAAGTACGTTTTTATGTGCTGATATTTATTCCTGTCTCTTATACACATCTCCGAGCCCACGAGACAGGCAGAAATCT
>OJIO01000396.1_pt1 | contig 29458 bp, 23 predicted proteins | sample 1595621 | NCBI WGS metagenome assembly OJIO01 (sample SAMN05416776, study PRJEB24817) | seawater metagenome | isolation source: Sea water | place: Canada:Atlantic | collected 2013-07 | reverse complement strand
TCTACACTATCCTCTTCGTCGGCAGCGTCAGATGTGTATAAGAGACAGTTCTATAGGTGATCTTTTCAAATCAGGAAAACCTCAAGAAGCAAATGAGATGAAAACTAAGGTTGCAGATCTTAAGACAAGTTCTGAACCATTAGAAAATGACCTTAAATCAGCTATCGAGGGAATAAGAGAGATCTTATTCAAACTACCTAACACGCCTAACAGTAAGGTGCCGGAAGGATTATCAGAAGACGACAATGTGGTCATAAAAGATTGGACTGCACCACTTCCGACTATGATAGACAACGCACTTCCTCATTGGGATTTGGCAACAAAACATAACATCATTGACTTCAAATTAGGAGTAAAAATTACTGGTGCCGGATTCCCTTTATTCAGAGGAAAAGGGGCTAGGTTGCAGAGAGCATTGATCAACTTTTTCTTAGATGAAGCTAGAGATGCTGGCTATGAAGAAATCCTGCCTCCTCACTTAGTGAATGAAGCAAGTGGAATAGGCACGGGATCACTGCCAGACAAAGAGGGGCAGATGTATCATATGGAAAAAGATAACTTATATCTTATTCCTACTGGTGAAATACCAGTGACCAATATAGTAAGAGACGTCATATTAAAGGAATCTGAATTTCCGATTAAGTTTTGCGCTTATACACCATGCTTCAGAAGAGAAGCAGGATCATATGGTTCTGATGTAAAAGGCTTGAACCGAGTTCACCAATTTGATAAAGTAGAGATAGTACAGGTACAACATCCTGATAAATCTCATGAAACTTTAGACCAAATGGTTAATTATGTAGAGGGAATCCTAAATAAACTTGAACTCCCATATAGGATTCTTCGTTTATGTGCTGGAGACTTGACATTCGCATCTGCACTTACATATGATTTTGAAGTATATTCTGCAGCTCAGGATAAATGGTTGGAAGTAAGTTCTGTATCGAACTTCGAAACGTTCCAAACCAATAGAATGAAATGTAGATATAAAGATGAAAATGGAAAAACGCAGCTAGCTCACACACTTAATGGAAGTGCATTGGCATTAGCTAGAATAGTAGCTGCCTTGCTTGAAAACAATCAAGTAGTAGATGGCATTAAGGTTCCAGAAGTATTGAGATCATATACAGGATTTGACATGATCGATTAATATTGATTTGATCTTTTCCAGATCTCAAATTGTTTAACATAAAAATTAATAGAAATGATAGGATATTATGTAATTCTTGGGCTATTTACTGCTGTAGGATGGTATGTTAGTAATAAATTAAAATCAAAATTTAAGCATTATTCAACATTGCCAAATACAAGTGGCCTCACAGGGTACGAAGTAGGAATGGCTATGATGGAGCATTATAATATATCAGGAGTAAAGATCGTACAGGGTCAAGGATCACTTACTGATCATTATAACCCTAGAACAAAAACAGTAGCACTTTCGCCTGCAGTATATCAAGGAAGATCAATTGCTTCAGCAGCTGTAGCGGCTCACGAAGTAGGACACGTCGTACAACATGCAACTGCTTACAAGTTTTTAGAGATGAGGTCGAGTTTGGTTCCTGTAGTCCAGTTTAGTTCTAAGATGCAGCAATACTTATTTATGGCTTTTATCTTCGGCATAGGAAGTGGGATAGGAGGCAGTTGGATGATTATGATCTTAACAGCTACATTTGGTGCAACCGCATTATTTAGTCTTATTACGCTACCTGTAGAATTTGATGCAAGTAAAAGAGCTCTCGTCTGGTTAGACGAAACAGGTATTACACAAGGCCAAGAATATGAAGGAGCAAAAGATGCTCTTTGGTGGGCAGCTATGACATACGCAGCTCAAGCATTGAGTGCCTTAGTTATGTTTTTATATTTCCTAATGATGGCAACTGGCCGAGACTAAAAGAATAAAATTCTCATTTTGATAAAACACCATTTTTGTTACATTTGCAAAGAAGTTGACGTATTATTATTGGGAGATTACATCAAACTATATTATAAAGTAGAAAAAATTTAGCAAAATGGCTGACACTATAGAAAGCACATTGGCGAATGGAAAAGCCGAAATGGACAAAGCAATTGATCACTTAAAATCAGATTTAGCAAAGATAAGAGCGGGTAAAGCTTCTCCATCAATGCTGAATGGTATTATGGTCGATTATTATGGAAATCCAACTCCATTAACTCAAGTGGCAAGTTTAGGTACTCCTGATTCTAGAACAATCAGCATCCAACCATGGGAGAAAAATATGTTAGGGCCAATTGAGAAATCAATTTTCGAAGCCAATCTTGGATTAACTCCAATGAATGATGGAGAATTTGTAAGAATTATTATCCCGCCATTAACGCAAGATAGAAGAAAACAAATGGCTAAACAGTCAAAAGGATACGGGGAGGATGCAAAAGTAAGTTTCCGTAACTCTAGACATAAGATGATAGACTTCATCAAGAAAGAAGTAAAAGATGGCTTCCCTGAAGATGCTGGCAAAAGAAAAGAAGACGAAGTTCAATCCATGTTAACGTCATTCACAAAGCTTGTAGATGGTATTTTAGAAACAAAAGAGAAAGATATTATGACTGTATAAGTCTATTCTTTTATAAAGATCTTAAACCTCCTATGACTGTTAAGTTTTAGGAGGTTTTTTTATGTTTAAAATAAATTAACAATAAGTCAACCTATAGCTCTGAGATTTCCAAGCCCTTAGGATTGGTAAACTCCCTGTCAAATTCAAAACATTATTTATATATCAAAACAAAGATTCGTCAAGAAATCGGATTCAGCCCTCAGAAACCTAAGCCCCTCTGTGCTTCACTGTAAAATAGAATGTAGCTCCATATCCGAGTGTCAATAAAATATGAAGCAACAAAAAAGTATAGTTACCAATCGTGAAACCATAGTATATTCCAGCCATAAAATAAAGAGAAAGTACTCCTTCTAAAATTGTAACAGAGGATATTTTCTTCGCTTGATATTTTTCCTTGTTGAAAGAATCGGATAAACTTTTGATGTCGAATTTAGGTGTTCTGATGAATGCAGATTTCCTACCTAAGTATCCTTGGATAACAGCTACAGAATTATGAAGAGATAGACCCATAGATAGGGCTAAAAAAACTGGAAAAATAAATATAAACTTTACGATCAACCATAGCTTGCTACCCTCCTTCCATTCTTGATCCACATTAGCTACATAATACACTAATATGATAGAAACCAATGACAGTAAAAACACTCCGAAATAATCGCTATCTATACCAAGAGGGTTCAAAAAATATAGGATCGGCACACTGAATACACCCATTACAAATACACACAAGAAAACTGTACTAGAAAGTAAATGAGTGCTAGCATGTATTTTCTTTAAAAGTGAAATATCAGAATTCCATACTGTTGGTAGCATTTTCTTTGCTGTCTCAGCACCACCTTTCATCCATCGAAATTGTTGAGATTTCAATCCATTCATTTCAGCTGGCAATTCAGCTGGAGAACCAATATCTTCTCGGAAAGCGATTTTCCATCCTTTGAGTTGTGCTCTATAACTAAGATCAAGGTCTTCAGTCAGTGTATCAGCTTCCCATCCACCAGCACTGTCTATTGTCTCCCTTCTCCATACGCCTGCAGTGCCATTAAACTGAAGAAGAAAATCACCAGAATCTCGACCCTTTTGTTCTACAGTGAAGTGCACATTAAGCTGGAAAGCCTGAAGTCTAGTGATTAGGCTATAATTTTCATTTATATGTTCCCATCGTGTCTGTACAACACCAACTTTATCATCTTTGAAGTAAGGTAGAGTCTTTCTTAAGAAATCAGGATTAGGTAAAAAGTCTGCATCAAAGATGGCTATGAATTCTCCCTTTACATATTGCATTCCACATTTAAGAGCGCCCGCTTTATAACCTACTCTATCATTTCTTCTTATAAGTTCAATATTAAAACCTTTGGCTTTATACTCTTCTACTTTTCTTTTACTAATCGCTAAAGTTTCGTCAGTGGAGTCATCTAAAACATGAATCTCATATTTATCTTTTGGGTAGTTAAATTTTGTGATATTATCGATCAATCTTTCTGTAACATATAATTCATTATATATAGGAAGTTGAATTGTTACAAAAGGTATGTTAGAATCAAGATCAAGCAATTTCTCTTGATCATCTACTTTTCTTTTCTTCTGGTAATGATAGAGAAGGTGAAATTGCATCAAACAATAAAAGGTGATGTAGGTCAGGGCCAAAACATAGACACCAAGAAGTATATAACCTAATATTGATATTGCCATCGTGACTTTTCTTTCGTTATTCTTTATTTATTCTTTCCTATACGCTATTGAAGATAAAGTAGAAGTTCTTAGATGAGTTTAAATATTGTCCATAATATCTTATGCCCAGCTAATATTGTTCCTCTAATTGTCCCCGACACTTTTGAGATTCCTATCCTTACTCTATATTTTGCAGGTATTTCAGTGCACTTAAGCTTAAGCTTTGCAGCTTTGACTTGCATTTCTACTGTCCATCCAAAGGTTTTATCTTGCATGTCGATTTCCAACAAACGATCATATCTAATAGCACGAAATGGTCCAAGATCAGTAAATTCGTACTTATAAATCAACTTGATTAGACTAGTAGCCAACCAATTTCCAAATATTTGTTGTGGCATCATAGCTCCTTTCTCCATATTACCAAGAGCTCTTGATGCTATGACCATATCATACCCATCTTTTATAATTGGTTTTGTCAATTCTACCATCTGCTCAGGGTAATCTGAGTAATCACCATCTAAATAGACAATAATTTCAGGTTTTTCATCAAGCCCAGCTACATAATCCATGCCTTTGAGGCAGGCATTCCCATAACCAGCCAATGGCTGATGAACTACTATTGCTCCTGCATCCTCGGCTACTACTGCAGTCATATCCGAGCTATTATTATTTGCTACTATGATATTTCTTACTAAGTCTTTTGGAATATCACGAACCACATTACCTATGGATTGCTCTTCATTGTAAGCAGGTATGATGACATCTATGATAGGTTTATGCACTAAATATTTTTAGTTTATAATAAGGAATGAATCAATAATAAAGTTACATTCTTCTCCTTGATCTTTTTCCTTTCTTCTGCGTCAAAAAACCTCGCCTATGCGATGCATAGCCTACGTTTTTTGCCTTGTAGAATGAATAAATATCAGAACATAAAAACGCACCTTTATTAATGTATCATTCCTAAGCAGCAAATGTAACATAAATACAGTTGATTTTACTGTAACTTTTAGGACATTCAATAACGATGACAGTATGAATAATACAACGATACATTAGATGAAAATCCAAGAATTGCCATACAGTAGGTAAAATTCATAAATATCATTACTTTTACATATAATACAAATTCGTAATATGTCTAAGAAGTCCACAAAAGCAGTCCAAAATAAAAAAGCAAAAAAGCTTAAGAAAAAGACCGCACAAAAAAGTGAAGTGACATTACCAAGTTTCTGGAAAGAATCAAAAAATCTAATCCCAGCCTTAGCAGCCATTTTAATAACCTTAGCTTGTTTCTATAATACTACTAACAATGAATTTGTCAATTGGGATGATGATCGCAATTTCTATGAAAACGAACATGTCATAACAGCTAGTTCAGATAATTTCTGGAGTAACACCAAAGACATATTTTCTTCGACATCAATAGGAAATTATAACCCTCTAACTATCTGGACTTTTGCAATAGAAAATCGAGTATATGGGATAAATAATCCTGGACCTTGGCACGGCACTAATGTCTTTTTACATCTCCTATGTGTCTTTTTCGTATATAGAATTTCCCTTTTATTAGGTCTCCGATGGCAAGGCTCTCTGCTTGTTGCCCTCCTCTTTGGTATACACCCAATGAGAGTAGAATCAGTAGCTTGGGTTACAGAAAGAAAAGATGTTCTGTTTGGAGTTTTTTACTTAGCCGCTCTTTATCTTTATATCAAAGGAAAAATAATAGGTAAGGTGCGTCACTTAGTAATCGCTATTTTATTTTTACTGTCATTATTTTCTAAAATACAAGCGGTTATTTTACCATTATCAATGCTTGCAGTGGACTATTATCTTAGTGGTAAAATCACAAAAAAAGACATATTCCAGAAGGGCCCTTACTTCATTTTATCATTGTTATTTGGATTACTTGGTGTGTTCATTCTTGACGACCAAGGTTCTCTAGAAAGTGCAGCTACCTATCCTGCTTGGCAAAGAATATTTGTTGGATCGTATAGTTATCTAATTTATTTAGTTAAAGCTATTGTGCCTTACAAGATGTCACCACTTTATCCTTATGCCTCGTCATTGCCTTTGTATTATTACCCAACTATATTTCTCGGACCTAGCGTACTCTATGGACTATATTATACCTATAAAAACGATCTCCGAATCTGGTTTTTCGGACTGGCCTTTTTTACGGTCAATATTATGTTTCTTCTCCAGATCCTAGGAGCAGGTCAAGGTTTTTTAGCGGATCGTTTTACATATATAGCATATTTTGGCTTATTTTTTATAGCAGGATATTTCTTCGACAAATACATTCATGAAACTCCAAAATATAAGTCACTATTGATGGGTGCTGCTGTTTTAATATTTATTGCTTTTGGATTTATGACAATAAAGCAAAATCAAGTTTGGAAGAATAGTGAAACTTTGTGGTCTCATGTTTTGAAATACTACCAAAACTCAACTTTACCATATGGAAATAGAGCAAACTACCTTAGAAGTCAAGGCAGAACTCAAGAAGCTCTTTCTGATTATTCCAAAACTATTGCGCTCAAACCTGAGGGTCAACAAGCGTACAATAGTAGAGCTAGGCTATATTTCGATATCGCAAAATCCGCAGACACTTTAAGATTAGCCCTTAATGATTATAATAAAGCCATATCTCTAGACCCTCAGAATGGAGAATTCTATGTGAATCGTGGCGCGACTTATGCCAGATTAGGAGATGCTGATACTGCAATAAAAGACATGACCTTGGGTATTCAATACAAACCAAGTCATGCTGTAGGATATCTCAATAGATCTGTAATCTACAGTCAATTAGGAAATGTTCAAGCCGCTTTAGATGATATAAATTCCTATATTAAATTAAAGCCTTACAATTCAGATATTTGGTATGAAAAAGGTCGATCCCTAAGAACACTAAATCGTGTAGAACAAGCCATCCCAGCTTTCACTAGAGCAATAAAACTTAATAATAGCAATGAAGTCTATCATTATGAAAGAGGAAGAACATATTCTTTCTTAGGAAAACTAGCAGAGGCCAAGGTTGATATTCTAAATGCTATCAATTTGGGATACAAAAATGTAGATCCTGCATTAAAGAATAAACTAGGGATATAGTTCTTCATATCGAATGCTAACTATTATCTCTTTTTATTTCAACGATGGGTATAAACACTTGATTGATAAAAACTTAGATGAAGATGTATTGAATTATGCTGCACGCAGTTTACCAAGCTTACTTCTGTTCAATTGCTCTAACACATAAAATTCATCCACATCAAAAGTAGTAACATCTGATTGCGAAGGCAGTTCAAACATTGCATCAGTCAATATAGCCTCACAAATAGACCTTAAACCTCTAGCACCTAGCTTATACTCTAATGCTTTCTCAGCTATTGTGTCTAATGCTTTTTGAGTAAAACTCAGCTTGATACCTTCTAGTTCGAATAACTTCTGATATTGCTTGATGATAGCATTTTTAGGTTGAGTCAGAATTGCGATAAGTGTCTCTCTATCTAATGGGTCAAGGTAGGTAAGCACAGGCAATCTTCCTATCAATTCTGGAATAAGACCAAAAGCTTTAAGATCTTGATGAGTGACATATTGAAGTAGATTTTCTCTATCAATAATATCTTTGTCCTCTTTATTAAACCCTATTACTTGGGTATTTAATCTCTGTGCAATCTTTTTCGTGATGCCACTGAATGCACCACCACAGATAAATAATATATTACTTGTATCAAGTTTGATCATTTTTTGTTCCGGATGCTTTCTTCCTCCTTGAGGTGGTACATTTACTTCGGTACCTTCTAACATTTTCAGCATTGCTTGTTGTACTCCTTCTCCAGATACATCTCTTGTTATACTTGGATTGTCGTTTTTACGAGCAACTTTATCCATCTCATCGATATAGACGATTCCTTTTTGAGCAGCTTCTACATCATAATCACATGCTTGAAGTAATCTACTTAACATACTTTCCACATCTTCTCCTACATAACCTGCTTCTGTAAAAACTGTAGCATCAACAATAGCGAAAGGTACATCTAGAAAATTGGCGATACTCTTAGCTAAAAGTGTCTTCCCTGTTCCTGTTTCTCCTACAAATAGGATATTAGACTTTTCGATTTCTACCTCGTCTCCTTTTTTATGCTTTAGTCTTTTGTAGTGATTGTATACTGCAACAGAAAGATATCTTTTTGCTTCTTTTTGACCGATTACATATTGATCAAGATAAGTTTTGATATGCTGAGGTGTAACATTAGCTGGCAATGAAAAATCAGATTTTGCACCAATCGGTTCTTTCTGCTCTATCTCATCTTTGATTATATCATGTGCTTGCTCTACACAAACTTCACAAATATGTCCATCAATCCCTGCGATAAGCACCAATGCTTCTCCTTTATCTCGTCCACAAAACGAACACTTTATATTTTCTTTCTGTCTAGCCACAAGTATTATTTTATTTAGGATACTTCATTTAACCAAGAAAGGTTTGGCATTGAAGATCCCTAATTACAATCCGAAGCAAAGTTATGACTTTTCAACTGACCAAAATCAAAAAGAGCCCAATAATCTGATAAATCAATCTTATTTGATACATTTTCAGTTTATTGAGCTCTCAATTTCATCGAAATCTTACGACTTCTTTCTTGGATTATCTCTTGACAATACTTCGTCAATCAATCCATATTCTTTTGCTTCAGATGCAGTCATCCACTTATCCCGTTCTGAATCTTTTTCGATATCCTCGAATGTTTTACCAGAGTGGTGAGCTAGGATATCATATAACTCTTTTCTCAATTGCTTGATTAAATTGTATGAAATCTCCATATCAGTGAATTGTCCTTGCATTCCACCTGATGGTTGGTGAATCATCACTCTACTATGCTCAAGACAAGTTCTCTTTCCTTTAGTACCCGCTGTTAATAACACTGCACCCATAGATGCTGCAAGTCCCGTACATATAGTACCTACATCAGGAGATACATACTGCATTGTGTCATAGATTCCCATTCCAGCAATAACAGAACCTCCAGGGCTATTGATAAACATCTGAATATCTCTCTTAGGATCAACACCTTCGAGGAACAACATTTGCGCTTGAATTACATTTGCAACGTAGTCGTTTACTGGTACACCCATGAATATAATTCTATCCATCATCAATCTAGAGAATACATCCATACTGGCGATATTCATCTGTCTCTCCTCTATAATCTGTGGCGTAAACCCATTGATATTCGGAACTGATGCTTGCATATATTTTTCTAAGTGCATAGAACTCATGCCTAAATGCTGAGTTGCGTACTTCTTAAATTCATCTTGTGGAAACATAATGTTTGTTTTTAGTCAATAATTAAATAACAAGAAACGGAATTTTTCAAATAGAAATGATTTTTAACCACCTATTGGCACTAAACGTAATTATTGTGCTTGTTGTTTTTCATTTACCGTTTTCACTTTAGTATTGAAGTCATCTAATGAGATTATTACTTCATTTTGCTTAATCGTTTCACCGATTTTTTTGAAAACTCTACCCGCTTGAAGTTCTTCGTAAGTCTTATTTACTTCTTCTTGGTTTTGGAACATTTTACCCATCACTTCATTCAACATTGTATCATCCATTTGCTGACCATACTGACCAAAGTAGTTTCTCACTTTAGCCGTCATCGCTTCTCTGATGTCTTCTGGAGACACTTCGATTTCGAATTTTTTAGCTAACTCTGATTTGATCAATGTCCACTTCATATTGTCCAAGAAACCAGGAAAGTCCTTGTCTATTTCTTCAGCCGATAGTTTCTCATTTGTCAACTGAAGCCATTTTTTCAAGAAAGTCTCAGGCAATTGCACTTTTGTATCAGCAACCAACTTGTCCATGATATCTCTATACATCAACTGTAGCGCTTGGTTTTCGTAGTGTAACCCTATATTTTCTTCTACTTTGTCTCTTGCTTCTTTGTCAGAATTAACTGCGCCTTCCCCAAAGTACTTATCATAAAAATCTTGGTTCAATTCAGCTTTTACCAATCTTGATATATCTACAATTTTACCTGTGAACATATTTCCAATCACTGGTTCTTCTGCTCCTTCTTCAGTCTTTGGTACATTAAGAAGATACTTTCTGACATAGTCCTCTCCTTTATCGTTTTCAAGTTCATTTACATCAAAAGAGAAAGAATCATCCTTGCTCAATTTTAATACTTCCTTGTTATATTTTTCTGTCAAAGAATCTACTAAAACAGAAAATTCCGAAGCCCACCCATTTTCTTTTGGCTTCTTGCCATCCAGCTCGTCTGCTTGAATTTTGATAATATCTCCAGCTAAGACTGCTCCATCAGGATGAGATTGCTCTCCTAATCTTTTTTGTGCATTCTCTAGCTCTTCATCTATTGTTTTATCATCGATTTTGATCTTATCTATATCATAAGAATCTGAATCGCTTACACCTAATACATCCACTTTAGGAGACATGCCTATATCAAACTTGAATTCATAATCAAGAAGGTTATTCACATCAAAATCTAAATCTCCATCTTGATCATCTGATGGGATTGGTTGTCCCAAAATATCTAACTCTTCTGATTTCAAATACTCAGACAAAGCAGTTTGCAGTGTATTGTTTACTGCATCAGCAAGAATACCTTTTCCGTACATTTTCTTAACTACTGACAAAGGTGTTTTTCCTTTTCTAAAACCCTTCATCTGAGCTTTAGCAGCTGTTTTGCTTAGTTCAGATTTGAATTGAGATTGATAGTCATCTTTAAGGATGTTTATTGTAATCGTTGCGTTGAGATTATCAACAGAATGTTTTTCAATGTTCATTTAATTGAAATTGAGAATATGATAAAATGTATAAAATTGTTTATTGCGCAAATCTCTTATTGTTATAAATAATACCTCTGAATCTTCTATTCATAGAAGACAGTCAAAGCTATTGGATAGCCTAGAGATTTACAAAAAAGTGGAATTTATTAAAAAAGCGAAGAGAGCTTTTGTGCGGGTAAAGGGAGTCGAACCCCCACGCCGTTAAGCACTAGATCCTAAGTCTAGCATGTCTACCAATTCCATCATACCCGCATTAAAAGAGCTATCTCTTTCTTAAAGCGTCGCAAAGATAGTATTATAATTTATTCTTGGTAACGTTTATAATTATTTTTATTCGATTTTTTTTGAGTTCGATCTCATGGAATTCGTAGTAAGCATTTTAAAATATTACCCCAAAGGTCTTGAAGCTTTCATACACAATGTCTCAATACTATAAACCGCTATAAAGTTATACTATATCAGTTTACGAATCACTTTATCAAAAACATCCAAATATTCAGTGACCATCTTATCCCATCCATAATTTTTCAGCGTAGAATCTATCGCAGATTGAGACAGTTTTTCCAACTTATCTTTATCTTTTAATAATGTATTCAATGTATCTATCCATTTTTGAGCATCTCCGCTTGGCAATTGGATACCGTTCTCTCCATCTCTTACTGCATCTGTGATTCCTTCTATACCAGCTGCTACTACTGGGGTACCCCGAAGACTCGCTTCTAATGCAACTAGACCAAAACCCTCTGAATCCCCAGCCACCTTAATATTTGGCATTACAAACACATCAGCGATTGCTAAATATTGCATAAGATCGGAAAAACTAACTTTCCCCATATGACGCACTTTGTCCTTAGTAATCGGATTGTCAAGAGCTTCTGTTATTGCATCTACATCTGTTGCCATCCCAAACATCAGTTGGAATTTAGATCGAATGCCAATAGGGAGTTTATTGATTACCTTTTCACCAAATCCTGGTTTTGTGTTCAATGGACCAACCATTAAGAAAACAACTCCATTGTCTAATCCTGGCACTACATTTTTCAGAAACCAAGAGAACCCCTTCCGCTTTACCGCGCGGCCCATCGTCATAATTACTTTCTTATCCGCTAGATTGACTCCCGTTTCATTCCTAACTCTCGCTAAAAAATTGATTTCTTTTTCTATCTCAGTCAATTCATGGTCTACTCCGTTTAAAACAGTATAAACTTTTGTCTTATCGAATCCTCGTTGCAAACAAGATTCAGTTGTTGCTCGGCTCACACATATAGCTCCATCGAGCTTATGCATCTTCTTTACTATTCGATTTTGAAAGATCGCAGATGGATAAGTAATATCCAACCCATGAAAAGTAGCCACAATTGGAATGCGCGTATATTTTTTGAGCCAAAGTGTAGCAGCCGACATTAGTCCATCATTCAAATGAATCAACTGGATATCCTGATGCTTCACGAGTATTTTTCTTATCTCCCTTTTTAGATTCAAGAACCACTTTAGTTTTGATCCTTCTCCTTTGTAAGCAAGAACTATCACGTCATTTGATTTTGCAGCACGAGTAATAAGCTCATAGCTTTGCTTTTCCATCCCTCCTATCGTTGGAGGATACTTATGGGTGATGAATAGGATTTTCATTTTGCGCTTGTTGATAGATCGAAGATATTTAATAAAGAATTAAATCAATCATTGAGTAATAATATAATGCCTATTTTTATTATTCAAAAGAAAATGTACTTTTGCGTTCGATTATTTCAGCATTGGTGCTGAAATTGGTAGACCAGCGTTTTTTGAAGAAAAAACGCGAGCTGAGCAAGTATAGCGAATTCGTAGAAATCGTGGACTTGCGATAAAGTCAATTCTTTGACTAAAAATATTGTATCCGAAGCCCGGGTGCTGAAATTGGTAGACAGGCATGTTTGAGGGACATGTGTACTACGTACGTGGGGGTTCGAGTCCCCCTCCGGGCACAAAGCATCATAAACAACAAATTTATGGTGCTTTTTTATTTTCTATAAGATGATAGTGGGACATGTATACTACGTACGTGGGAGGCACAGCGTTTCGTGAAACGCCAGTTTTTCAATTGTAGCATATTTGAAAATTTGCGGAATTGAAAAATCGAGTCCCTCTCCGGGCACCAAACTAAATATCAATGAGTTATGAACTTATGTTTCATAACTCATTTTTTGTTTAAATTGTAAGGTGCAACTATTTTCATTCTAAGTTTATTTTTTTTTGAATAGATAGTGATTAACGTTGTCTTCTAATCGTGCAAATAATCAACTTCATGTCAATTATTTATAATTTTATTTCTGGATTTAATCATGGAACTTTACTAATGAGAATAGGAAATTCTCCTTGGATAGTTGTTGGCAATAGGAAAAGCATAATTTCAGAATATTCTGGATATATAACTTTTGTTGTAAATGATAAGCAAACTAAAGACAATCAACATCCTTTTAGAATTCAAGTTAATCTTTTCAAGCCTAAAATTTAGTACTTATGCACGTTTTATAAATGTAAAAATCATAATATCGTAGTATGATAATGTTTAATGCTTTGGAGGGTAAAGTGAAATAAGATTATAAAAAAGAAGGATCACAGTTTTAATCTAGTATTGAGTTTCTTGATTAAAAATTGTACTGGAAGTGAACAATATGGCGTAGAATTACCAAAAGGATCATCAAGCAACAAAATGAGCGACTGATTACAAGTTGCTAAACCCTACAATCAGTCGCTATTTGAAATTATTCTGTCATACTTCTAAGCGAGCTCATGCCCGGAAAGAAGCAATACGCATCACCTCTGATTGTAATAAACCAAGGAAAACCTTTAACTTCTGTGGTTCCTTTATGATTACCTTTTACAACATCAAAGACACTTGAATCTGTACAATTTGCTCCAAGCAGTGGGTCTTTACTTCTTATGTCTGTTATCATTTATGAAACTCAATGTTACCTTGAGTAAAATCCGCAATAAAACTGGGAGCGACACCTCCGAAATTTATTATCATATTAGTTTTAATTTTTTTAAATGTGAAAAGCAGTGCATAATTTCGTAAAATTGTTTTTAATAAAATTAAAAATGAGCAGTTTTACATAATATGCAGGCATTTACGCTAATTGCATTTAGCCACTTTATGTTTTGAGAAGGTTGCTTGACGGAATTTTTCTATAGTATTAAATAATCCATCAAGTGCTCAATTATTAATAGCTTTAAAGAAAATAAATGTCAGACATTAAGAAGGAGGAGTGGTTAAATGATTGGGCTGAATCTGCATTAAGCCATTCAAGAATTCCTGTTCTAATGCTTTCTCATGACGCCCATATCATCAGATTTAATCAGGCACTATTAGATATATTAGTTTATAAAGAGATAGAATTAAAGAAGCTGACTTTATTTGATCTCAATGAAGAATTAACAAAAAAGGAATGGAAAGAACAGTGGTCACTATTATTGAAACAAAAAACGCTGTTTGTTGAAGTACAATTTATTACCAAAGAAGGGAAACCTATTCAAGTAGAGCTGAATTTTACACTTGTTGAAGTTGGGACACTTAAGCGCTGTTTTGTGATAGTCCGTGATCAGTCTGATAAAATGGAAGCCGCAGCAAAATTAGTAGAAGCCAATTACCTTTTGGAAAAGATTAAAACGGAGCCTTCCGGCTCATCGAAAGTAACATCGGAGGCTCAAAAGTCAGATCAATTTACTATTGAAAAATTACAGGAATCAGAACAAAAAAATCAATTGATTTTAGACTCTGCAGGAGAGGGAATATACGGATTAGATACTCAGGGACACACCACTTTTGTAAACAATGCCGCTGCCAGAATGATCGGTTGGGAGTTAAAGGATTTGGCAGGTAAATCTCAACATGCAATCCTTCACCATAGTAAATCAGATGGCTCTCCATATGAAGTAATAGAGTGCCCAATATATTCTGCTTTTAAAGATGGCAAAACCTACACAGTTGATGATGAAGTCTTTTGGAGGAAAGATGGCACTTCATTCCCTGTAGAATACACCAGTACACCTATTAAAGACAAGAATGATCAACTCTTGGGAGCTGTGGTTGTCTTCAAAGATATCACCCAAAGAAAGGAAGCAGAACGTGCTTTGAAAAAAAGTAATGCTGATTTGCAACAAGCACTTGTTGAGGTTGAAAAATTAAAGGTCCGTTTTGAAAAAGAAAATACTTACTTACAAGAAGAGATAAAATTGTCCAATAATTTTGAGGAGATTATTAGTCAAAGTAAAAAGTTTAAGAAGGTCTTGTCACAGGTAGAACAAGTGGCCTCTACTGATGCTACTGTATTGATCATGGGAGAGTCAGGTACAGGTAAAGAGTTAATCGCACGAGCAGTTCACAATTTGAGTAATAGAAAAAATCGCCCTTTAGTAAAAGTCAATTGTGCTGCACTTCCTGCTAATCTTATTGAGAGTGAATTATTTGGTCATGAAAGAGGAGCATTTACTGGAGCACTAACCAAAAGAGTTGGTCGTTTTGAACTCGCAGATGGTGGTACAATCTTCCTTGACGAAATTGGAGAAATTCCTATTGAACTACAATCTAAATTGCTTAGGGTGCTTCAAGAGGGAGAATTTGAAAGATTGGGAAGTTCACAGACTTTTAGCGTTAACGTCCGAGTGGTCGCTGCAACTAATCGAAGCCTTACAGATGAAATTGAAAAAGGAACCTTTAGGGAAGATCTTTATTATCGCCTGAATGTATTTCCAATAAATATCCCACCACTTCGGGAGAGGAGGGAAGACATTCCATTATTAGCCAATCATTTTTTATTAAAATTCGAAAGCAGATTTGGAAAAAAAGGAACAATCATTACTAAAAAAGTAATGGAGGAATTGATGAATTATCAATGGACCGGAAATGTTCGAGAATTAGAAAATGTAATTGAAAGAGCTGTTATTATCAGTAAGGGCACAAAGTTGGATTTGGCAGACTCTTTACCCAAAACATTTAATGCTTCCAAAAAGCAAAAAATAATCACTCTTGAAGAAAACGAAAGAGCACATATTCTAAAAACTCTAGAATTTACCACTTGGAGAGTCAGCGGAGAAAAAGGCGCGGCTAAATTATTGGGCATGAATCGGACGACCTTGGAAGCAAGGATGAAGAAATTGGGGATTGAGCGACCTTGAGGACTGAGGTGATTAAAGTGGTGGTAAATTCATTGTTGTTTCAATAATTTCAAATGTATTTCACATTGTCGCTTTGCATTGCCATCCCGTCCGAAGTGGATGGTTATTGTAACCCTGAGCGAAGCCGAAAGTGACAATAAGTTGTATCACTGTTATTTCGACCTTGTGGAGAAATCTACTGTACCTTGATTAGAAACTGTCTTGCCAATTAAAAAACGAAATTTTAAAATACAGCTATATTTTGTGCGTAAACCATAATGCACAAAATTGTTTAATAAAGCCATTGAGCAAATAAATTCATTGTAGTAGATTGAAATTAGTGGTATCCCTTCAGGATACAAAAACATTTTTTAACGTGCATGGGGCTCCACCCCATACTAAAATATTATTGCCCTACAGGCAATTCAAATATCAATTCACTCTCTATTTCATTACTTTAATTATAATGCAACTAGGCGCTTTTTTGGTCCCGGAATGACAATACTAAAAGTGCAATATGGTTTACACACGTGGATACTTCAGAAGTATCTAAATATCATTTTTATTTTAATCTTACATGTAAGAAAATAATTGTGTTATAATTTTCTGAGAATCACCTTATACATTGTGCGTTTACAAAACTTTGCAAGCATTCTAATCTTTTTAGCAAGTTTAGTAAATGTAGGCTAAAACTCTTCTCAGCCTACCGTCGTTACTTTTATCTTCTCCTGTTCCCTTCCATTTTTGCTATATTTCTTTATCCCATTTTTCACAGCCTGCTTTTTGTGCTTATATAAAACCTCCACTCTAATGGCTTTCAACCCGGAAACACCCTGTAAATCTTCTAAATCCAACATTTCGATTTCGCCAATCAGACCCTCTGATTGTAAGTATTCGAGGTAGCTGCGGTATTCAAAGGCATCATTGTTTTGAGAATAAACAATCGCGATTTTACCAGGTTGGGTCAAGCGCTCATCGGTCCCTTTAATATGGGATTTATCAATTCTTTTTTTAATTATTTCATATCGGGCATTATAGGCACCGTCCACATCGAATTCTTTTTGTTCCATACTGAATCGTATAGCCAATGAATTGCTATGTATTAGAATAAGCGAAGCTACTCGCAAAGGGTAAGGCAATTCTTCCATTAAATCGAAGGCAACTTGTTCCAGTTCGCACATCGTTATCAACTGCCACAAGCGCAGATTATGCAGATGCATTAAGTTGAAGGTTTTGTCATTGACTAGCGTTGCGCCGATATACATATTAAATTCTACACCATCCGTTTTGTAACGCTCAAAATAATGGGGGAACATTTTTTGTGCTTCGTCTTGTTTGTTGTCTAAATGGGCCGCTAATTTATCATTGAGCATGGTAACACTATCTTCGTATGATTTCCGCTGTTGATAAACCACATGCAGTTGCGAGTCAATTTTAGACATATAGGCTTCCACGGCCTGTTCAAAAACAGGGTTCACCGTTTTTAAATAATTAAAAACGGGGTAGATTTCCCGTTTCAAAAATTCGAGAATACTGACTTCATCACCAGCACTTAAACCCTGCTCTACATTATCCAGATAGCCCTGTACCCGATAAACCAAATTTTGATAGATTGGAAAGGACTCAACCTTCAGGACCTTTCTGAATGTCTCAATGACTAAAGATAATTGCAATCCCAAATCTGCCTGAATAGCAGTGTTACGGGCTGTTGAAGACCCTTTGATATCGCTTTGTCCGTATAAGGGATAAACTTCATTAAAAACGATATCTTCTAACACCGGATTTTCTTTGCCTTCCGCTTTTTGACTATTAAAATCGGAAGCTGCCTGGTTAAAACGCCATTTGACAGTAGGATGGATAGAGGTGTAATTTTCCTGAATTGTACTTTCCAAAATATTTTGACTTTCTTCGAAATAGCGTTCGGAAGCAATTTTTACAAAAGGAATAACATCCTCCAATTTTGAAGCATTCAATGAGTTGAGTTCATTTTTGCGGAGGGAAGCCATTTCAATCAGTTGTATATTTCCATTATCCAGCATTATGGGTATGAGAATAAGACTTTTAATGCCCTTTTTCTTTAATTTCTGAAAAAAGAGATTTTCACCTGACATTTGCCCGTACAGGTCAACATCCGAAATAGCAATTATTTCGGATTTTTGCAGAACAGAAGAACATAAATGGTCGCAAAACATATTTTGATAACCAATCTTTTCATTTGTTTCTAAAAAAATACTGCTTGAACCACGATTGAAAAACCCACCTAAAGCTTGTTCCGATTTGATATCATACAAAGAATAGCCCACTTCCAAATCTTTAATGCCCATAAAATCAGTCAAGTGTTCTTTAAAATCAGTAATGACATTTTCATCATTTCGGAGAAAGACTGATCGTATTTTTGAAAGAATCACATCATTGGTTGCATCATATAGGGTCATTAAACCAAAGCCTTTGAGGATATAACTATCAACAGGAAATTTGGATTTCCAAAATTCCAGGTCTTCCCCACGGAGCAATAATTCGTCAATATCTGCGGGGGTCAACTCTGGTGCTTTTTCCGTTTTGGCAACATCCATAGCGTCAGCATTAAACATAGTACGGTAATGCTTAGTTATGCCTGTTCTTTGATCGGGAATATCAATATACATTGGCCGGCTTACATTAATTTGCCGTTTGTAATATTTCATTAAAATAAAAGTACAAGCAAAAAAGTAGATTTTAGAATCATCAAATTCAGTAATATCTAACTGATAACCCTGTACTGCATTATCTAAAATATTTTCAAAGCGTTTTGTCAGTTGAAAAGCGGTGTATTTGAAAGGAATCATCACTGATTTGATTTCATTCAATTGTAACGGTTCGGGAAATAGTGGGTCAAGTAGAATATTTATCTCTTTTTCATATTTGTGCAATTGCTCAAAGTCTTCAATACCTTCTCTTAGTTCCGGAAATTTTTTGACGGACTCCAAAACCACTTTGCTCGACTTATTGTAAGGGTGTTGCTCATCATTGGCATATTTTTCAAAAATATCAATTTGGCTTTCGAGACTAAAAAACACGCGTAAAGGAGATTCTGTGGGTTGGGTCTTAAATCGAATAAGTTTCATATGCTGTTTTTTAATGGGAACCTTTGTGCAACTTAATACAATAACAATTCCAAAACTCAAAAGTTGTGAAAGAAATAACGCGATTAAAAGGTGGTATGGCTTTACTGGACCTCATTTGTTAAGGCAACAGAAAGATAACGTAGTCCAAGATTTAATCCGATACGAAACTTTAGCAAGTTCTGAATCTCTTAATCTGGTTTCAACTTGCTAAGGGAATCATCAGATTTATCAAAACCAATTTGGTGGCTTTTAACCCTGCCGTTCTTGCTATTTCTCCACAAATCAATTCTGCAATAAATGCTTTTGCCTTGACCTGATTCCCGGAATTTCATGATGTAATGAAAACCACCATCCGCTTTTTCAATAACTGATAATAATTCTCCTACTCTCAGCGGAATCACATAAAGGAGTACATTATCTGTTCTTATTTCGATTTACTGCATAGATTCAAGATTGACTAGTGATGTGTCAAGTGATAAATAATGTCTTATCTAACTGGCTTACAATAATGCATAAATACACCCCAACGGGGTATCATTTCCATAAGGATAAGTCTATCCCATCAATATGTGACCTCCAATTTTAAGAAACCCTGAAAGGGTGTAACTTATGCCTTGATATAGGACATGCGAGTGCTGTTCTTTTAGTTACGCCCTTTCAGGCTGGGTTTGTGATTGTTCTTAAAGATGGGCTTCACCCATCCTTAAGAAATCTAATCCCTTTGGGATTGGGTAGAATCATTATATTTTATGATGCACCATTACTTTGTCAAGCATAAAAGTCTTGTGGAACACATAAGGATTGAAACAATAATAAAGTTACATTCTTCTGCTTGATCTTTTTTCCTTCTTCTGCATTAAAAAGCCTCGCCTATGCGATGCATTGCCTACGTCTTTTGCCTTGTAGAATGAATAAATAGCAGCACATAAAAACGTACTTTATTAATGCATCATTCCTAAGGAATTCACTGACCATAAAATAAGATGGTAAGAACAATAGTCAGTAGAAAAGCTAAAGGAATGACCATTACTATAAAAGCCATAGAAGTCATCAGTAATTTAAGGAATGACTTGAACCAGGATTGTTGATAAAAAACTTTAAGGCTAATCAAAAAATAAATTGGTGAAAGGATAAAAAACAATAACCAGAAATCATCTATCCCGGTTATCCATTCTACCAGAAGTAGAATGTTCAACAGCAAAAAAATAAAACCAAAAAGATAAAGGGTCAAGATCAAATGCTCAGAAAAACCCTTTCTACGGCGAAAATGCGAAAGCCAAAGTAGCAAGGTATAAAAAGGGAGAGACAAAAATATTGCTAGAGGTATTTGTGAGAGGACGGTTGAAAGGACCCCGTTTCCATTGGCTCGGTACATATCCAAAAACCTATTAAAAGCAAAAAAACTTATGAGGTCTAATTCTTTTTTATAGTGAAAAATAATCGCCTCATTCGTCCTACCCAAATCAATCAAGGAATCTATGGTGTACATCAGCTTTCTCCCCATAAATAATTCATCCTTTTTTATGGAATCTAAAGGCAGTTGTTCAGCCAAATCATTTTGAGATAGAACCAAAGTATCCGTATTGTTTATTGCAACAGAATCGAGGGCTTGTGTTAATTCTAATTTAGCATTTTCAAAGTTCAAAGCCTCCCAACTTTTGGATTGCAAAGAGAAGACAAAAAAGAAAAGGACAGAGAAAAATATGTATAATTGACCTGGATGGAGATATGAAATCCGCTTGCCTTCGCAAAATTCCCGGGCAATTTTTCCGGGCCGAAAGACAAATACTGGTAAAGTTTTTAATAATTTGGAATCAATGGACAAGTAGTTGCCTATGCTGTTTTTAAAAATGGAAGCTATGGTCACCTTCCCTTCCACTTTTTGCCCACAAGCGGCACAGTACTTTTGGCCTTCTTCAAGTGAATCTCCGCAATTTTTACATTTGATATTATTGCTCATATTTCCCTTGTAATTATAGTTTAAAGAAATCCAAAAAAGAAATTGAAGTTAGCAATAATTGTGGCAATAGACTTATAAGTGAATTCTTAAGTGAGTAGAACAAATTGCACTAATAATGTTTAATAAAGCCATTGAGCAAACAAATTGACGGTAGTAGATTTCTCCACTTCGGTCTAAATTAAAGGTTTGATGGCATTCTCGATTCCTCGACTTTACTCGGAATGACAATGCTAAAAGTGCAATATTGGTTACACACCTATTCTTAAATGAGGAGAAGGGCTTTCACAAATTATTTAATAGGCCTTGATTTCACTTTAATTTTTGTCATGTGTCAATGTGGAGCTAAAAATCCAACCAATTCACCATCCTTAATTTTATGGCAAGGCACAAATTTTATAGACATACTTGCCACACCGATTTACGTGTTGCCAACATGTTGTCATAATGCTAATATATTGGCATTTTAATTGTTTTATATTAATTTATATATATCTATATCGTACTGTTTATTAAATAGTTATGAAGCTTTTTAAAAGTTGGCACGGGCATTGCCTAAGTATTAGCAATAGAAATAATTTAATTACCAAAATTTATAAATAAGATGAAAGTATTAAAAGCAATATCAAGTGAACATGCAAGTGTTCAAACAAATGAAATGTTTACAGCTATCAAGCAAAATGTTGGACGCGTTCCAAATCTTTATGCCGCCATTGGCAACTCTTCAAACCTCCTATCTGGATTTCTTCAGTTTGGTGAAATATTAAGTAAAGGAGTCTTCTCTAAGTGTGAACAAGAAGCAATTGCATTGGCTGTTTCACAATCTAACGGATGTTCTTATTGTATATCAGCACATACTGCATTGGCAAAAATGGCAGGCTTTACGGAAGAACAGACTTTAGAATTACGAGAAGGGACTAGCAAGAATATCAAATTAAATGCAATTACTAATCTTGCATTAGAAATTACTGAAAATAAAGGGAAGGCATCTGCTACAGCAATTGAGAACTTTTTTAACGCTGGATATTCTGAAGCTGCATTTGCAGAATTAATTGGACTAGTATCTCTTCGAATCCTGACCAATTATATTTATACCAACGGCGATTTTGAAATTGATTTTCCAAAAGCAAAATTCATTGAAGAAGAAGAAGAAGAAGTGCTTAGTCAAGCCTAAACTAAGGCCAAACTAATACCAATATTATTTCATAAAACAAAAATACATTCTGGATTGTGGGCGTCAGCTTTTACAGTTGCCCAGGCATGGCTTTGTCTTATAACGAGCTCCAGACACTTATAACCATTTCAATAACATTTAAAACATACATAAAAATGAACATTACAAAATATTTCACAATTCTGATTATCGCCCTTCTTATTTCTTATACTGTATCGGCACAACCAACTGATTTGGCATCTAATATTGACAATCAAAATATCAATATTCAAGAAGCTAATAATAGTGGAAATCACATATCAGAAAAAAATAAGCGAACAATCAATTATCCGACATTGCATCAAACTGTAAAGGTTAACGGAGTAGATATTTTCTATCGAGAAGCTGGACCAAAAGACGCCCCGACTCTTTTATTATTGCATGGCTACCCTACCTCTTCTCATATGTTTAGAAACCTAATTGAAGAGTTGTCTGACAGCTATCACTTAATAGCACCTGACTACCCAGGATACGGAAATAGCGAACAACCACTGATAGAAAATTTTGACTACACATTCGATAATATGGCACTGCTCGTAGAAGGCCTATTAGAAGAACTAGAAGTGAATACATATAGCATTTACTTAATGGATTATGGTGCGCCGATAGGATTCAGAATTGCAGCGAAATATCCAGAAAGAGTAGAATCATTGATCGTGCAAAATGGTAACGCATATGATGAAGGCTTACGTGATTTTTGGATTCCTATTAAGAAATACTGGAATGACTACAATGTAGAAAATGGTAAAGCATTGGAAGGTTTTCATGCTCCCGAAGGTTTGAAATGGCAATATACACATGGTGTTCAAAACGCTGCCGCAATTAGTCCTGACAACTGGAGAATAGATTTACAACATTTAACCAAAGCTGAGAATCCAGAAATTCAATTGGCTATGTTTTATGACTACCGTACAAATGTTCCTTTGTATCCAAGCTGGCAAGCGTATTTTAGAAAGCACCAACCACCAACATTAATTGTATGGGGTAAAAATGATTACATTTTTCCTGCGGAAGGAGCGCATCCTTATAAAAGGGATTTAAAGAATCTAGAATTTCACCTTTTAGATACCGGCCATTTTGCTTTGGAGGAAAAAGGACAAGAAATAGCCGATTATATCCGTCAATTTTTGAAAAAACAAGACATCAAATAAGTAAGGTATCCTTGCATTAATTCCAAACCAAATACTCAAATAAATAACCGAAGTGATTTAAAAACGTAGGTTAAAATGATTTGTATATGCTTGGCTATCAAGTTGAAGCGATTTTTAAGAAGCATAGCCATAGCTACGCGACGAAAAAATTGGGAAAAATTAATAATCAATTATATGCACGCCGTTACAGACGGGACAGGAAGGAATTAACATTATGTTTTTAAATCACTTCATTATACAAAAGACAACTATAACGATTTATTACAAATGACAATAATTTCATATTTTCGCGCTTCGATTAAAATACAATGAAAGTAAAAACATCAGAAATAGTAGCTGGACTAACAACAACAATTATTTTTGTTGCTATTTTTTCCATAGTTTTTGATGTACCTCATATACTGCCTGACTTTTCTGATTTCACTTCTCTATTTGAATCTGATAAGAAAAGCAAAAGAAAGAAAAAATCCAAACCAACTATTAGGTCTACTGGAAATGAAGGAAAAGTAATCGATACTTTCAATGGTGTCAATATCTACTATAATGGACAAGTGGCCAACATCCAAGGTAGGAATGTAACCTCTGATGGCTATAACCTTGGTTTAAAGTATCAATGTGTCGAATTTGTGAAACGATATTATTATGAATACTATGACCACAAAATGCCCAATAGCTATGGTAATGCAAAGGATTTTTTTAAGCGTTCCATAGCAGATGGTGAATACAATTCTGATCGCGGTTTATCACAATTCCGCAATCCTAGTTTAAGTAAGCCAAAAGTGGGCGACCTCTTAATTTTTGGTGCTACACAATGGAATGAATTTGGGCACGTAGCTATCATCTCTAAAGTCAATAATTCGACAATAGAAATTGCTCAACAGAATCCAGGAAGTAATAATCCGAGTAGAAAATCTTATGCATTTAATTTAAAAAATAACACCTATAGCATCGGGAGCCCTTATGTATTAGGTTGGTTAGGTAAAAGATGATCCATTTAAGACATCTAATTCTAGATATTGAGATTATTTCCCTAACCACTGTAGTACATTAGCATTCCAAATATCAGCTCGGTCACCTTTACTTAAAATTCCATTCTCCACACCTTCATCTATAACCTTACCAGGATAACTTCCAGGTACAGATTCCATTTCACCTAGTGGATACGGATCATCTAAACCTGCAACTACCTGACTGACTCCATGTCGTTTAACCAATAACTCTAGGCTATCCACATCATGTACCAAAGTATCAAAAAACACATTCTTAGCTCCAACACTTTTACGGGGATCTACTGCCTTTTCAAATAAATCAGGCCTACCATCATATCCTTGACGTCGACGACCAAGATTTACTTGACCGTATTGATTACCATGTGCATAACATGTCCTTACATTGGGAAACCTATCAGGAAAATCAAGGGAAGTAAACATGTGATAATGATCCGCTGTCTGAGCACACATCCAAATCAAATGAAACCTCCAAAACTGATCTTCTAGTGCTATCATTTTAGGCGCATCATACGGATGAATTTCCACTGCTAGCCCTAACTCGTTTGCTAATTCCCATATTGAATCTGCAGCCTCATTAGCAGAAGACCTCCATTGTCCAGATTTATCTTGATAATGTGTAGGAAGACAAAGCAGTTTCAAGTCTAATTCTGAAACACACCTATCGATTTCAGATAGCGCAACATCAATATGTGCTGGCTGGACAACAAATCCACATGTAAATTTTTCAGCATTCTCAGATTGAACTTTTGCATGAAAGTCATTTTGAAAACGGATAATATCCCTGGTCGTTTGTCTATCTAGTCCATTGCAATACAACTGTGACAAAGTCATAAGTACCTCATGATCAATATCATTAGATTCCATCCATTCAAGCTTTTCTTTCAAGAAAAAGCTTGGATCAGTCACTGGCCGTTTCCAATCCCCTTGTCGCATAAACTTACGATCCTCATCGATCCAAAAGTATTTTTTATCCTTCATAAATTGAGGAATATCTTCTGGATTAGGTAGTAAATGACCGTGAGCGTTGATTCGTTTTTTAGTAGACATATATTTGATTGGGTAGTCAGATGCAAGATAGATTATTTGCTGGAATTCTTAAATTATAAGATCATAGACCACTTGCATGCTACATTATTCGTACGAAGTCTGTAGAAATAAAAAAGGCAGCATGAAATTAATCCTACTGCCAACACTAATTTATCTTTTCCTATTTTATAGGTGTATCACTTCATCATATGCAGCCGCTGTAGCTTCCATTACTGCTTCACTCATAGTTGGGTGAGGATGAATTGCTTTTAAGATCTCATGGCCTGTTGTTTCTAATTTCTTAGCAACAATCATTTCCGCAATCATTTCTGTCACATTAGCACCTACCATGTGAGCACCAAGGAGCTCTCCGTACTTTGCATCATAGATCACTTTTACAAATCCACTTTTTGCACCTGCAGCACTTGCTTTTCCAGATGCAGAGAATGGAAACTTACCTACTTTTAAATCGTAACCAGCTTCTTTTGCTTCCGCTTCAGTCATACCTACACTAGCTACCTCTGGGTCACAATAAGTACATGAAGGGATATTACCATAATCGATTGCTTCAGGATGGTGTCCAGCTATTTTCTCAACACAAGTAATTCCTTCCGCACTTGCGACGTGAGCCAGTGCTTGAGTAGGAATAACATCTCCGATGGCATATATTCCTTTTACGTTTGTCTGGTAATAATCATCAACTAAGATAAGACCTCTATCTGTCTTGATGCCAAGCATTTCAAGTCCGATATCTTCAGTATTGGGTGTCACTCCCGCTGCGGATAGAACCACATCACATTCGATAACTATATCTTCGTCGTTCTTTCTGTTTTTGATAGCAACTTTACATTGTTTTCCTTTAATATCAACAGTTTGTACAGCATGACCGCTTAATACTTTTACACCAGCTTTCTTGAATACTTTTGTGATTTCTTTTGACACATCTTTGTCCTCTCTTGGAAGCAATCCGCCCTCCATGAATTCAACAACGGTTACTTCGGTTCCAATGCTGTTGTAGAAGTGAGCAAACTCTACTCCTATTGCTCCAGCTCCTACTACAACCATCTTCTTTGGTTGTTTTGGAAGACTCATAGCTTTTCTGTAACCAATTATTTTCGTACCATCAATTGGTAGATTTGGAAGTTCTTTAGCTCTACCACCAGTAGCTACGATGATGTTCTCAGCTGTATATTCTTTTTTCTTTCCTTCAGCATCCGTTACGACTACCTTTTTACCTCTAGCTAGTTTTCCAGATCCTTCAATAACGGTAATTTTATTTTTCTTCATCAAGAAGTTAACACCTTTACTCATTCCATCAGCTACACCTCTACTTCTACTTATCATAGCATCAAAGTCAGCTTTTGGTTTTGCTACTTTTATTCCATAGTCTTCAGCATGATTTACATAGTTGAATACTTGTGCAGATTTCAAAAGAGCTTTTGTTGGAATACATCCCCAGTTAAGACAGATACCACCTAAATGTTCTCTTTCAATGACAGCTACATTGAGCCCCAATTGTGATGCTCTAATTGCCGCTACATATCCTCCAGGACCAGTCCCTATTATTATCAAGTCAAAGTTCATATTTCTGATTTTTCTTTATTTAGTCTTCGAAGTAATGAACCACAATTATAGATTAGGGTTCAAAAAGTTGTGCGAAGATAATAAGAATGTTTGTGATGTGTTAATCCTTTTAAATACAGTTTGTATGATTTATTGAATAGTTAACAATTCTACATAAATTTTGAGATCTTTTATCAAAAGGTCATTTCAAAACTTTTACAATTCTAAATCCTAAAGTCGGCAATGGTTTAGTGTATTTTTTAATAGATAACACCTCAGAAGGTAAAGAGTCCCAATTACCGCCAGTATAATTAGCATTATCCAGCATTTCACTAACATTGCCAATAATATGCATGATACCCGCTTTATTCTGTTTATATTTTTCCATATTTGCTCGGCGGCCAAGGTAGGCATGTACTTCCTCATTTGCGAGTACAGTAAACATACCACCATCAATAGTATAATTACCTTCAAATTTCAAATTAAAATTAAAATCACATTGATCATAATCCATTATATTGTCTGAATCATATTTTATGTTCACAGTTTTTACTAAAAAAAGAAATTCAGATTGGGTAGGTAGCCTATAATAATATTTTTCTGTTTCATCAATTATATTCAGCCAATCACAATATTTCAAAGCAGCATCAAAAGATATATTAACTACAGGATAATTATCAAACGCAATATGAGCATGATAATTTCGTGCCATTGGTTTATTGAATGAAAACCTATATTCCTCGATCCAGCCCAAATTATTAATTTTCAATTCCGAATAATTCGAACTATCACCATCCATAACAGATTTCAAAAAACTTTTGTACTGGATGTTCGTTACTTCATATTTTGAGTAGAAAATCGAATCACTCTTTTTAATTTTATGAAAATCAAATTGTCCAATTGATTGATTCTTTTGCTTATACGATGCACAGCCCTGAAGAAATATAATTACTGTTATTGTTAAGATTATTAATCTTGCCATATTTAAATGTGTTGTAATTGAAGGAGCAAATTTATTAATTCTAAATTAAGCCAAATTCTAACTGATTTTTTTCAGCTTCGCTTTTTTAAATCTATAACATTCATTAATTTAAACAAGCTAGTAATATTCTGTGTTTCTAGGTTTTCATATAAATAGTTGAAGCACACTAAATTCTGCTATTAAAAAACAATATTTAAAACATTATCTGCAAATTTTCTAGGTAGGCATGTACCTCCTTATCAGATTTCAATACCACAACATTTGCATTTTCTCTACAATTATTTAGTCGTGCCAATATAGACTTCCCTCTAACCATATTGAAAGTAGCAACATAATGAAAGAACCCAAAGTGAAACCTTTCTCTACAACCATCGGGCATATCAAGCCTAACTTTTCCATGATACTTTATCACTCGCATAGTCACGCGTGATAGGCATTTCAATGTACTATACTTCAAATATATAATAGTATCCGCTCTATCCATTCTGGGTTGAAAAGTCCCTCCATAATTCCCATCAATAATCCATTCTTCTTTTTTAGCAAGGTTTATAACAATCGGTCCCCACTCTTCTTTAGGCGTTTCAGTCCAGTTCTCTTTCCAATAGTATTGATCCAAATGGTATAATGGTAAATTGGTTATCGCATTCAATCGGCGAGCTAAGGTAGATTTACCAGCACCACAACAGCCTATGATCATTATCCTTTTCATAGGTCAAATATATGGCAAGCATTTGTGAAAGCAATTTTGGAAATGCTCAAAGTTATTCCACTTCACTAAATTGGATTAAAAATGAAAGCAAGACAATGAAATTATATTACATTTTAATATCGATTATTCTAATTCTCTCTCATGCACAGAGTATAAAGAGACAGAAAATACTAATAATGAATTTGAAGGAATTCCTGTAATACGACTAGATAGAGAAGCCATCTCCGGAATAGGATTAAAGTCTGTTAAGAATAATGATCAACCTGATAGACGTTTGTTTCAGAAAAGGCTTGTGGGAGGAAAAGACCTTAGTGTATATGCAGTATCAAGTGAAACTGCGACCACACAACAAGATAATTACGAAATGGAAGAATTCATAAAATTAATAAATGGACGATCAAGAATGAATCCAATAAACGGTGATAAAGAAATATTTGAGACTGGTGATTCATGCATCGCTCCAAAGGGAATCACAGGAAGATGGGAAACTATTGGTGGAGACGAATTCCTGTCTCTTATACACATCTCCGAGCCCACGAGACAGGCA
>OJIO01000392.1_pt1 | contig 29676 bp, 29 predicted proteins | sample 1595621 | NCBI WGS metagenome assembly OJIO01 (sample SAMN05416776, study PRJEB24817) | seawater metagenome | isolation source: Sea water | place: Canada:Atlantic | collected 2013-07 | reverse complement strand
CTGCGAAAGCAGACCGCATCTATCTGGCAACGGATTTGGACCGCGAAGGGGAGGCGATTGCCTGGCACCTGCGGGAAGTCATTGGCGGAGAGGATGACCGGTTCGACCGGGTGGTGTTCAACGAAATTACGAAGAAAGCGATCCAGGCGGCGTTCGAAGAACCCGGCAAGCTGGACCTGCACCGGGTGGAAGCCCAGCAGGCCCGGCGTTTTCTTGACCGGGTCGTGGGTTTCATGATCTCCCCGTTGTTGTGGGAAAAGATCGCCCGTGGCCTTTCTGCCGGCCGGGTACAGTCCGTGGCTGTGGAGCTGGTGGTAGAGCGCGAACGTGAAATCCGCGCCTTTATTCCTGAAGAATTCTGGGAGTTGTACAGCGACACCCACAGCGGCGATGGCGAAGCCCTGCGCCTGCAGGTGGCCAAGCATAACGGCCAGGCGTTCCGGCCCAATAACGGTGACGATGCCGGTGCCCACAAGCAGGCACTGGAAAACGCCGGCACTCTGACCATCAGCCAGCGTGAGCAGCGGCCCACCCGCTCCAAGCCGTCGGCGCCTTTTATTACCTCTACCCTGCAGCAGGCCGCGAGCACTCGCCTGGGCTTCGGGGTGAAAAAGACCATGATGATGGCGCAGCGGCTTTATGAAGCCGGCCACATTACCTACATGCGTACCGATTCCACCAACCTGAGTTCGGATGCGGTGGCAGCCTGTCGGGAATGGATCGGTGAAAAGCTGGGTGACAAATACCTGCCTGATGCGCCGCTGTCCTACAGCAGCAAGGAAGGTGCCCAGGAAGCGCACGAAGCCATTCGTCCTTCGGATGTGCGGCGCACCTCTGATTCCCTGAAAGATATGGAACGCGACGCCCAGCGCCTGTACGAGTTGATTCGTCGACAGTTTATCGCTTGCCAGATGCCCCCGGCGGAATACCTGAGCTCCACCCTGACGGCCACCGGCAACGGTTACGAGCTGAAAGCGAAAGGGCGGATCATGAAGTTCGATGGTTGGACCCGCATTCAGCCGCCAGCTTCGCGCAAGGGCCAGGAAGACACCCTGTTGCCGGATGTGAAAGAAGGCGATGTGCTGTCTATCGATAACGTGGATGCCAACCAGCACTTCACCAAGCCGCCAGCCCGTTTTACCGAGGCGAGCCTGGTCAAGGAACTGGAAAAGCGCGGCATTGGCCGCCCGTCCACCTACGCAGCGATCATTTCAACGATTCAGGATCGCGGTTATGTGCGTCAGGACAACCGCCGTTTCTACGCTGAAAAAATGGGCGACATCGTTACCGACCGTCTGGTGGAAAACTTCCCCAACCTGATGGACTACGGTTTCACTGCCAGCATGGAAGAAACCCTGGATGAAGTTGCTGAGGGGCAACGGAACTGGCAGGACGTGCTGAACGAATTCTACAAGGATTTCGTCAGCAAGCTGGATGCCGCCCAGGGCGAAGGCACGGGCAAACAGGCAGTGGGCGGCATGCGCGCCAATCTGCCCACTGACACGGATATTGAATGCCCCACCTGTGGCCGCCCGATGCAGATTCGCACCGGTTCCACCGGCGTGTTTCTGGGCTGTTCCGGTTACGGATTGCCGCCGAAAGAGCGCTGCACTGCCACCATGAATCTGCTGCCCGGTGAAGAAGCTGAAACGGTGAAAGCAGACGATGATGAAGAAGCGGAAACCAATGAACTGCGCAGTAAAAAGCGGTGCCAGAAGTGTGGCACGGCCATGGAAAATTACCTGATCGACGAAAAGCGCAAGCTGCACATCTGCGGTAACAACCCGGATTGTGATGGCTATGTGGTTGAGAAGGGTGAATTCCGTATCAAGGGTTACGATGGCCCGGTACTGGAATGTGAGAAATGCGAAAACGACATGCAGTTGCGCACCGGTCGATTCGGCAAGTTCTTCAAGTGCACCAATGATGAGTGCGGCAACACCCGCAAGCTGCTCAAGAGTGGCGAGCCGGCTCCCCCGCGTGCGGACCCCATTCCCATGCCGCATCTGCAATGCCAGAAAGTGGATGATCACTACCTGTTGCGTGACGGGGCCTCTGGCCTGTTTCTGGCCGCCAGTAAATTCCCGAAAAACCGGGAAACGCGCCCACCGCTGATTGAAGAAATTCAAAGCGTGGCCAAGCAGCTGGATCCGAAGCACGCGTATCTGGCTGAGGCTCCCGCCGCCGACCCGGACGGCAACAAAGGCGTGCTGCGCTACAGCCGCAAGGCCAAAGAGCAGTACGTGATGAGCGAAATCGACGGCAAGGCCACCGGCTGGATGGCCTTCTATCGCGATGGCAAATGGGTCGAAGAACAGACCAAGAAAAAAGCCCCCGCGAAGAAAAAGGCGGCTGCCAAGAAAAAGGCAGCCAAGAAGAAAGCCCCGGCCAAAAAGGCCGCCGCCAAGAAGTAATCCAGCAAGCATTACGCTTCACGCATGCAGGCGATAGCCTGCGTGTCGCGTGGTGCGTGCAGCGGAGTGTTTTATGTCCAGAATGGTTCGAGACAACACCGTAAGCGGTTTGCGCGAGCGGATTTACTTTGCCAATGCCCTGTTACGCCAGCTGACCCACGAGCAGGCCGAGGCCACGCCCACCGTGCGCCTGGCGCTACGCGGTGCGGTGGTGTTTCATCTGTATTCGGTGCTGGTGGGGCTGGCGCGCCAATCCGGCAAGACCTTTCAGGTAGACGGTGCGGACACCTTGTTCAGCCTGGCGGCGCTGGAGCAGGCCTTTCGGGATGCGGGGGTTGAAGCTCCGGAGATCGCTATTCTGGCCCGCGCCCGTGCCGATCGCGGGGATCTGATTGCCTGGCTGGACGGGGAAATGCAGACCGCACTGGGCGCCGCAGGCCTGGCCCGCCGCCCGGCGCCACCCAGCGAAGAAAATGCCCTTAACCTGATGGCCGAGGACCGCTACGTGCCTTTGGCCGAAGGGGATCTCCAGCGCCTTGCCGACAGCGTGACCCGGGTGGGCGAGCTGGTGGAGCATTGCATGGGCTACCTGGAAGAGTGGTGAAGGTCAAAGGCCAGGTGACAGTTGATAGTGGACTGTTGGCAGTGCGCGGCTGAGCACTTTCATTCGCTCCAACGTAAGAGGCCGCGCCCGGAAAACGGGCGCGGCCTCTTACGTTGGAAACCAGAAGCACCGTAGGGGCGCGTAGCTGTCAACTGTCGACTATCCACTTTCAACTATCTTTTGGCCTCTTTGGGCATCGCCGTTTTTGTCTGGATCGCTATCATGGTAAACATGCTGTTGCCCGCTTTGCCGGCGCAGCCCCAGACATGTACACCGTGAGGAATGCGATGAACGCCCGTTTACTGCCCGCCGCTTTGTTAATGGCCCTGGCCGCACCTGCCGTATTGGCCCAGACCCCGGAAGAAAAAGGCCTGGAGATCGCCCGGGAGGCGGATAGCCGTGGCGAGGGCTTTGGGGATTTTCAGGCCGACATGAAGATGGTGCTGATCAGCAAGAGTGGCCAGACCTCGGACCGGGAGCTGCGCGTCAAGACGCTGGAAGGGACCGGTGAGGAAGAGGGCGACAAAAGCCTGACCATCTTCGATACCCCCCGTGACGTGCGCGGCACGGCCATGCTTACGTTCAGCTACAAGACCCGTGACGACGACCAATGGCTGTACCTGCCCGCGCTGCGCCGGGTGAAGACCATTGCCTCACGGAACAAGTCCGGTCCTTTCATGGGCAGTGAATTCAGTTTTGAAGACATGCGCGGCCAGGAGGTGGAGAAGTACACCTACAAGTATCTGCGCGATGAACCCTGCGGCGAACTGACCTGTTTTGTGGTCGAGCGCTACCCGCAAGATGAGGACTCCGGCTACACCCGGCAAGTTTCCTGGATCGACCAGCAGGAATACCGCACCTGGAAAGTGGACTATTACGACCGCAAGAAAAGCCTGCTCAAGACGCTAACGGCCAGTGACTTTTCACAGTATCAAGACAAGTTCTGGCAGCCCGCCAAGATGTCCATGGTTAACCACCAGACAGGCAAATCCACGGACCTGTTCTGGAGCAACTACCGCTATGACACGGGGCTGAGTGAGTCAGACTTCAACAAGAACAGCCTGAAGCGCGCTCGTTGATTTCTTCCGCCAAGAATATGAAAAACGGGTTGGCTACGGCATTGCTGTTGGCAGTGCCACTCGTCTCCTCTGCGTGGGAATTCCGCGGTGAAGTGGCGCTGGAAGGGCGTTATTTTACCCAGGACTCTCCCTACCCCCGGGCGGATTATTCCACCAATGGTTCCGGCTATATCAAGCCGGAAGTTTTCCATGAGTGGAACAATCGTGATGACCTGTTCACCTTTATCCCCTATGCCCGGGTAGATGAACATGATGCGGAGCGCACCCACTGGGACATCCGTGAGTTGTCCTGGATTCATGTGGGCAATGGCTGGGAATCCCGGGTGGGTATTCGCAAGGTGTTCTGGGGCGTCACCGAAGGGCGCCACCTGGTGGATATCATCAACCAGACCGATCAGGTGGATCAGGTGGATGGCGAGGAAAAACTCGGCCAGCCCATGATTAACCTGTCCACGGTCCGGGACTGGGGGATCGTCGATGTGTTCGTGCTGCCCGGTTTCCGTGAGCGTACCTACGCGGGTGAAGAGGGGCGTCCACGTACACCTTTGCCGGTGTCCGATAACGCGCAGTACGAATCCTCGAAAGAAAACCAGCGTGTGGATTTTGCCATTCGCTACCAGCAGTACTTCGACAACGGGCTGGAGCTGGCCCTGTCGCATTTTTCCGGTACCAGCCGCGACCCGCTACTGATTCCGGATTCGCTGACGCTGGCTGAGCTGCAGGCACTGATCGCCACCGGGCAATTGCCGTCGGGGAGCGACCCGGAATTTACCCCGCTGTACAACGTGATCGACCAGACCGGTCTGGAGCTGCAATACCTGAATAGCGGTTGGCTATGGAAGCTGGAGGCGATCAGCCGATCCGGGCAGGGCGAGCGCTTTAATGCCGTGGATGGCGGTTTTGAATATACCCAGGTCGGGCTGCTCGATACGGCCACGGACCTGGGCTGGATTGTGGAGTACATCTGGGAAGACCGGGATGACAGTCTGGCGTCTCCTCTGGCCAGTGATGTGTTGCTGGGAACCCGGTTTACCTTCAACGACGTAGCTTCCACCGAGATACTGGCCGGCATCATCTATGACACCGAGGACGAGGAAAAAGCGATCAGCCTCGAATCCAGCCGTCGTTTCGGGAACAGCCTGAAAGCCAGCCTGGAGGCCCGTTTTTATACCGATACCGGGAAGCCGCAAAGCGCCTCGCAACTGTACCGGGATGCCCTGCGCAATGTGAATACCAACCCGGGGCTGGGGCCGATCAGTCGTTCTGACTTTATCCAGGCGGAATTGGTGTATTACTTCTAGCGGGTCCCTGCCGCTGGACGCCGGATGCCCGGTTTCACGTCAGGCACCGGCGCGAGCATCTGGCGCAGTGCGAGCTATTCGCGATAAGCCAATCAAACGGACCGAAACCGGTTGTGCACTCTTATCCGTGAGGGCGCTTTCCTTCTTGACCCTCCTATCAGCCAAACGTATGTTTGAAACGTATGTTTTGAACACACAGGGCAGGGTATGGCACAGGCGGGGACAGTAGACCGGATTCTTGATACCGCAGAGGTATTGTTTGCCCAGAAGGGCTTCGCGGAAACCAGTCTGCGTGCCATTACCAGCAAGGCCGGGGTGAACCTGGCAGCGGTGAATTACCATTTCGGTTCCAAGGAAGCCTTGATTCAGGCCGTCTTCGAGCGCTTCCTGACCCCGTTCAGCCTGGCGCTGGACGCCAAGCTTGATGAAATGGAAGCCTCCGGCATTCCCGATACCCCCGAAAATGTGCTGGGGATTGTGTTCCGCCTGGCGCTGGGCACACATCCCGAGGACCCCCAGCGAGCCGCTATCTTCTTCCGCCTTTCCGGGCAGGCGTACAGTCAGCCACAGAGCCACTTGCGCGAATATCTCCACCAGCACTACAGCGCGGTCTTTGCCCGTTTGCAGCGCCATCTGCAACAGGCCGTACCGGATGTGCCGCCCATGGAACTGTTCTGGCGCGTGCAGTTCAGCCTCGGGGCGGTCATTTTCACCCTGTCGGGCATGCAATCGCTGCAAAGCATCAGCAAGGCCGATTTCAACATGGACGCCAGCACGGCAGATATCACCAAACGCTTGCTGCCGTTTCTGGTCGGTGGCATTCAGGCAGAAGTGCCGGATCAGCCGTTGCATACGGGCAAGTAAAGGCGGTAACGGGTGAGGCGGGCCGGTTGCGTGGCCCGGTGATGTGGTAAGAGTTCGCGTTGCAACTTCGCACTTTCAACTTGAAACTATCCCCATGGAACTGATTATCAACTTGTCTGAACAATGGCTGGAGCTGCGTGGCACGCGGACCGAGCGCTTTGCGATTTCTTCCGCTGCTAACGGTGCCGGCGAAGCCATGGGCAGCGGCGCCACGCCCCGAGGTGCCCATGTGGTCAGGGCCCGTTTCGGTGCCGGGCTACCGCCAGGGGCGGTGCTGCTGGGGCGCAAGTTTTCCGGTGAAGTGTTCGACGCCGAGCTGGGCGCCCGCTTTCCCGAGCGTGACTGGGTGCTGAGTCGCATTCTTTGGCTTGGCGGTCTGGAACCAGGACAGAATCTGGGCGCTGACGTGGATAGTTTTCGGCGCTTTATTTATATTCACGGCACACCGGACAGTGAGTCAATGGGCACACCTGCCTCCCACGGCTGCATCCGGATGCGAAATGATGCGGTGATCCGTTTGTTTGACCAGGTGCCGGTGGGTACCCGGGTAACGATCACCGATTAATGTCTTCTGCCTACAAGGTTGCCATGTCTGCATCCGCCTCCCCGTTATTAATGCTCGACCTGGAAGGGCTTGAGGTCAGCGCCACGGAAAAAGACATGCTGGCACACCCCGGTGCCGGTGGTCTGATTCTGTTTACCCGTAATTATGCCAACCGCGAACAGCTGGCCGAACTGGTGCGCCAGGTCCGTGCCGTACGCCCGGACATGCTGATCGCTGTGGATCAGGAAGGCGGGCGAGTGCAACGCTTCCGCGACGGCTTTGTCCGCCTGCCACCCATGGCGGCGCTGGGGCAGCGTTATGACCAGTCTCCCACAGAGGCGGTGCGCGAAGCGGCGCTGCTGGGCGAGTTGATGGCATCGGAGCTGACCGAGCTGGATATCGATATCAGTTTCGCGCCGGTGCTGGATCTGGACTACGGCAACAGCTCGGTGATTGGTGATCGCAGTTTCCATGGTGACGCAGATGCCATGATCGCCCTGGCTGGCGCCTTTATTGATGGGATGAGCGCCGCTGGCATGGCGGCCACGGGAAAGCATTTTCCCGGGCATGGCCATGTGGTTGCCGACTCGCACCTTGAATTACCGGTAGATCCGCGTCCGCTGGCGGACCTGGAAGCGGCGGATATGCGCCCCTTCATGGCGTTGGCGCCTAAACTGGACGGCATCATGCCCGCCCATGTGATCTATAGCGCGGTGGAGCAGCAGACCGCTGGTTTTTCCCGTTATTGGTTGCAAACGCAGCTGCGTGAGCGGCTGGGTTTCCGGGGCGTCATTTTTTCCGATGACCTGTCCATGGCGGGTGCCCACGGTGTGGGAGGTTATCCGCAACGGGCGCAGGTGGCGCTGGATGCCGGTTGTGACATGGTGCTGGCCTGCAATTGCCGTGAAGGGGCGGAGCAGGTACTGGACTTCCTGGGGACGAACCGGTTTCAGGGCCAGGTGCCGGCAGCAGGGCTGCGTGCCCGGCCACGCTTGCCCATGGTGCCGGAGCGCCGGGCCATTGCCACTGAGCTGGCCGCTGCATTGCGCGAGCAGACGGCAACCTAAAACAGACTCTCACTGAACAGTAGAAGCGAAGGAAGACATTAATGAACTGGGACTGGAATCAATTGCTGCAGTGGCCAACAGTCGAGACACCAATGGATATCTGGCTGACTCAGCTTTTTATCATTGTGCTGTGTACTGTCTCCATCAATTTTATTCTGATGCGTAGCATCGATGTGGCAGAGCGGTTGATTGGAAAAACCGAAACCCTGTGGGATGACGCCTTGCTGGAGGCCGCGCGTATCCCGGTTCGTCTGGTGTTCTGGGTGATTGGCTTGTCCGTGTCCATGGAGCTGTTGCAGGCGGTGTCCGCTGAGGAAAACGCCCTGTTTGAGTTAGTGCCCCAGGTGCGTCGTATCGCCTTTATCATCATTATCGCCATGTTCCTGAACCGGTTTGTTTCCTATACGGAAAAAAACCTGATTGATCCGGGGCGCATGCGCAAGCCGATGGATCGGTCCACGGCCGCTGCGGTTGCCAAGCTGTTGCGGGTATCGGTGATTATTACCTCACTGCTGATCATTTTGCAGACACTGGGCTACAGCATTTCCGGGGTGCTGGCCTTTGGCGGTATTGGTGGCATGGCGGTGGCCTTTGCGGCCAAGGATCTGCTGGCCAATTTCTTTGGCGGCATGATGGTCTATCTGGACAAGCCGTTTCGGGTCGGGGATTGGGTGCGTTCACCGGATCGCTCTATCGAAGGGAGCGTGGAAGATATCGGCTGGCGCCTGACCCGCATCCGCACCTTTGATCAGCGCCCCCTGTATATTCCCAATGCCATGTTTACCTCCATCGTGCTGGAAAACCCGTCGCGGATGTACAACCGCCGTATCAATGAAAAAATCGGCATTCGCTATGATGACTGGCAGAAGATGCCTGGCATTGTGGCCGACGTGCGCACCATGTTGATTGAACATGAAGACCTGGAAACGGAAAACCGTACCCTGATCGTGAACTTCGATAGCTACGGGGCCTCTCACCTGGAGTTCTTTATCTATACGTTCACCAAAACCACCCAATGGGTGCAGTACCATGAGATCAAGCAGGATGTGTTGATGAAAATCATGAACATTGTCCATGAGCATGGTGCCGAGTTTGCGTTCCCCACGCGCACCCTGCATCTGGTCAGCCAGAATGATGATGGCCCGGCCACGGGCCTGGAAGACAACAACCCGGAGGACGCACAGCATGTCCAGCGCTGATGAATTGCAACAGGAATTGATGAGGGTTCGGTGCAACGCCATCGAACTGCATTCCTCCGATCAGGTACAGGAAGCCATCGCCAAGCTGGCTTTCGAAGTGACCGAAGCCTGTTCCGGCAAGGTGCCGGTGTTCGTCACCATCATGAATGGTGGCATGATCTTCGCGGCGGAACTGGTCAAGCGTCTGGATTTTCCCCTGGAGATGGATTACCTCCACGCCAGCCGTTATCTGGGCGCGACCAGCGGTGGCGATGTGGAATGGATCGTAACCCCCAATGCCACCCTGGAAGGGCGCCACGTGGTCATCGTGGACGACATTCTGGATGTGGGGTCCACGTTGTTGTCGATCATTGAAGCTTGCAAAGCCCAGGGCGCGGCGTCGGTGAAAACCTGTGTGTTGGTGGACAAGCAGCACGACCGCAAGGCCAGGCCGGGCCTGAAAGCCGACTTCACCGCGCTGGAAGCAGACGATTATTACCTGTTCGGCATGGGCATGGATTACAAGGGATTCTGGCGTAATGCGCCGGGTATTTATGCGGTAAGAGAGAGCGACCTCTGATGTTGGCCTTTATTGGTGGCACCGGCCTCACGCGCATGGATAACTTGCGCATCATCGATACCCACACGGTGGAAACCCGGTTTGGTGCACCTTCCGCACCAGTGTTGGAAGGGGAGCTGGATGGCCAGCGGGTCCTGTTCCTGGCCCGCCATGGTGATCCGCATGTGTTGCTGCCCCATCAGGTGAATTACCGCGCCAATCTGGTGGCCCTGAAAGAAGCGGGGGCCACGGCGATTGTGGCGGCCAATGCGGTGGGCGGCATTACCGCCCAGGCGTCCACCGGGGCACTGGTGCTGCCGGATCAGATTATTGATTACACCTATGGCCGGGCCATGACCCTGTTCGATGATCTGGATGAGCCGCTGGTGCATGTGGATTTCAGCTGGCCGTTTGATGTGACATTGCGCAATGCCCTGAAAGCCCGCCTGGCGGCGGCAGAACTGAGCTGGAATGATGGCGGTTGCTACGGTGCAACACAGGGTCCCCGGCTGGAAACCGCCGCTGAAATTGCCCGCCTGGAGCGCGATGGCTGCGATATCGTCGGCATGACCGGTATGCCTGAAGCGGTGCTGGCCCGGGAGCTGTCGTTGCCTTACGCCATGCTGTCCCTGGTGGTCAATCCGGCCGCCGGCAAGTCCACCCATGAAATTACCATGGCGGAAATCGAAGCAGTCATCCACGATGGGATGGCCAATGTGCGTCAACTGCTGGCGGACTTTGCTCGACATTATTCGCCGTCATAACCCCTATTCAGGCAGCCTGTTTGTCAGGTTGCTTGCTGGCATAAGGAGCATGCATCGGTGACGTTGCTGATTATATTCGCCACCATTTCCATCGGTTTTTCCTTTGTGTGCTCCGTACTGGAAGCGGCACTGCTATCCATTACGCCCAGCTTTATTGCTGGCCTGCGCGACACTAACCCGAAGCTGTATAAAAGCCTGCGCGGGTTCAAGGACGATATCGATAAGCCCCTGTCAGCGATTCTGACCCTTAACACTGTGGCGCATACCGTTGGCGCTACCGGTGTTGGTGCCCAGGTGGCCGTGGTGTTCGGGGAGGCCTGGCTGGGGGCGGCGTCGGGCATCATGACGCTGGCGATTCTGGTGTTCTCCGAGATCATTCCCAAAACCATCGGTGCGAAATACTGGCGTTCACTGGCCACCATGCTGCCGCCCACGCTCAAGGTCATCATGGTGTCGCTGTTACCGTTTGTCTGGCTGTCCAAGCTGATTACCAGCCGCATTGGTGGCAACGAACATGATGTGGATGTACGGGCGGAAATCCGGGCCCTGGCGGACATGGGCGAGGATCAGGGCGCGCTGGATGACGATGAGCACCGGGTGATTCACAATATTTTGCGCCTGCATGATATCCGGGTCGGCACCATCATGACCCCGAGCACGGTCTGCCGGGTAGTAGAGCCGGGTCTGACCGTAAGTGCGTTCAAGGAGCGGGAGAAGGGGCAGCCGTTTTCCCGTTACCCGGTGATGAGCGCCAGTGGTGAAGCGAAAGGCTATATCCATAAATCCGATTTGCTGGATAGTGGCCCGGACCAGACCATGCAGGCGTTGGCCCGCGAAGTGTCCATGGTGCATACCACGCTCAATATCGAAGACTTGTTTAGCGCCATGTTGACCCAACGTCAGCATATGGCGGTGGTTTATGATGACCACGGCACCTGGGTGGGCCTGATCACCCTGGAAGATATTCTGGAAAGCATCCTGGGCCGTGAAATCATGGATGAAACCGATAACGTGGCCGACCTGCGCCTGTATGCGCGCCAACGCTGGAACCGGCGGCTGAAAAAGCAGGACAAACCACAGTAAGGCATCGCGCAACGCGCGCCGAGAATGGAGGAGAGCATTATGACCGGCATTTACCAAGACAATAGCGAAACCATCGGTAATACCCCCCTGGTGAAGATCAATCGCATCACTCAGGGCAATATTCTCGCCAAGATCGAATCCCGTAACCCGGCGGGCAGTGTGAAGTGCCGGATCGGCGCGTCCATGATCTGGGACGCAGAGAAGAGCGGCAAACTGAAGCCGGGCATGACGTTGGTGGAGCCCACCAGTGGTAACACCGGCATCGCGTTGGCCTATGTGGCTGCGGCCCGGGGCTACGATCTGGTGCTGACCATGCCGGATTCCATGAGCCTGGAGCGTCGCAAGATCCTCAAGGCGCTGGGTGCCAAACTGGTGCTGACGCCCGGCCCGAAAGGCATGCCTGGCGCTATCGCCAGGGCAGAAGAGCTGGTGCAGGAAAACCCGGACAGCCACCTGATGCTGCAACAGTTCAACAACCCGGCGAACCCGGCGATCCACGAGAAGACCACCGGTCCGGAAATCTGGGAAGCCACCGGTGGTGACATCGATGTACTGGTGAGCGGGGTTGGCACTGGCGGCACTATCACCGGGGTGGCCCGTTACATCAAGAACAGCCAGGGCAAGGCCATCACGGCGGTGGCGGTGGAACCGGATTCTTCCACCATGATCTCCGCCGCCCTGAAAGGCGAAGAGCCGACCCATGGCCCCCACAAAATTCAGGGCATTGGCGCCGGCTTTGTGCCGAAGAACCTGGATATGTCAGTGGTGGACCGGGCGGAACAGGTCAGCAACGAAGAGGCCATGGAGTGGGCCCACAAGTTGATGCAGGAAGAAGGCATTCTGGCGGGTATTTCCTGCGGGGCGGCCATGTGTGTAGCGGATCGTCTCAGCCAGCAGCCGGAATTTGCCGGCAAGACCATCGTGGTGGTGCTGCCGGATTCCGGCGAACGTTACCTCAGCTCCCCCTTGTTTGCCGATACCTTCACTGAACAGGAGCTCGGCCAGTAGTCCGTCGAGGTCAGTTTGTAGGTCGGCTTAGGCGAAGGCGTAAGCCGACCTACGACATGTTTTGGAGACCTTTACCAAGGTGGCCAGTAGAGATTCGAGAGTAGAATGTGGTGTGCAGTTTGGGTTGCCCCCTGTGGGCTGTCCGGGCTGAGCGCTGTACTGTCAGCGGCGGGCAGGGTATAACTGCATCATAAGCCCGTACACGGGCAGTTTCCGCCTTCAGGCGGGCTATTGGGGGAACACCATGAAATACCTCGCAGTCATGCTCTGCGGTGCCACATTGCTCAGTGGTTGTTACTTTGAAGAAGATGACATCAGCAGCAGTGATCGGCAGGAACAACTTCCTATTGTGGAGAATGATGCGCCGCAAGGCACCCGCGTAGTGCCGGGCGAGCAGGTCATGAGCAGCGGCCGCTATCGCAACGACATTCAGGTGGCCAATGGCGCTGCCGCGATCAAGGCGACCAGCGAACATTACGGCACCACCGCCGAAATTTCCGTTATTCAGTAATCACCGGTTTGGGCCGTAAGCCGGCCCGCCGTCCGAACGGCACCGATGGCACTAGCGCTGCATCCCCGTTATCCTTGCCGGCCGGATTCAGGCTGGTGGTTTCATGTCAGATAAAGCAGGGGCAGGCACAACCCAGGTCGATGTGGTGGTTATCGGTGCCGGCGCAGCCGGGCTGATGTGTGCGGCCACGGCGGCCTACCAGGGCCATCGGGTGCTGGTGCTGGACCATGCCAACAAGGCCGGCAAGAAGATCCTTATGTCCGGTGGCGGGCGCTGCAATTTCACCAACCTGAATACCACACCGGAGCATTTTGTCTCCGCCAACCCGCATTTCTGCAAATCGGCTCTCAAGCGTTACACCCCCTGGCATTTCCTGGAACTGGTGGAGCGCCATGGTATTGAGCACGTGGAAAAAGCGCCCGGGCAGCTGTTCTGCGCGGATTCGGCCAAAGACATTCTCGGCATGCTGCTGACGGAATGTGAGTGGGCCGGAGCCGAGATCCGCCTGAAGACCGATATTCGACGCGTCAGACAAACGGAATCGGGCTTTTCGCTGAGTACCAGCGGGGGGACCGTCCAGTGTGCGAAGCTGGTGGTGGCCTGCGGCGGCCTGTCGATTCCCACCATGGGGGCCAGCGGTTTTGGCTACCAATTGGCGGAACAGTTCGGGCTTGATGTGCTGCCCACCCGTGCCGGCCTGGTACCCTTTACCCTGCAGCCGGATGACAAGGCCTGGCTGGCTGCCCTGTCAGGCATCAGCACCGACGTGGTGGCGCAAACCTCAGCGGCGTCTTTCGCCGAGCCCATGTTGATTACCCATCGTGGCCTGTCCGGTCCTGCCATGTTGCAGGTCTCCAGCTTCTGGACGCCGGGCCAGCCGGTGATCGTGGATTGGTTGCCCCAGGTGGCAGATCCGTTCGCGCAACTGGTGGAAGAGCGCCGGGCACATCCCAACCGTGGTCTGGAACGATGGTTACGCCAGTACTTCTCCCAGCGGCTGGCGGCTGCACTGGCCGAGCAATTCGGCTGGCAAGGCAATCTCCAGCAGTTCAGCAATGAACGGCTGGCCAGTGTGGCTGCGACCTTGAAAGGCTGGGCGTTCAAACCCTCTGGCACCGAAGGGTATCGCACGGCGGAAGTGACCCTGGGCGGGGTGGACACCGATGCTATTTCCTCAAAAACCTTTGAAGTCAAAAGCGTGCCCGGGCTGCATTTTATTGGCGAGGTGCTGGATGTGACCGGACAACTGGGAGGCTTCAATTTCCAGTGGGCGTGGGCCAATGGCTGGTGCACGGGGTTGGCGTTGTAAAGCGCTGCTCTGGTGGGCGATTGGATGCAGTGAACGGTGGCCTTAAAGCTTGCCCCCCTGATACCCCCTTTCTATGATGAAGGTTAATGCGCGGGCAGGTGGGGTGGTGGTGAGTGACACGGATAATGATGAGCTAATCGGGCAGATTTACGAAACCGCGCTTTCTCCCGGCGACTGGGTGGATCTGGTCGATACCATTACCAGCTGGACAGATGTTCCCTCAGGCCCACGGTCGGGCTCGGTGAGCACCGATATTGATAGCCGCAGGACACCTGCCGAAGTCGAAGTGCTGATCAATCATCTGGATCGTGCCGTGCGTAGCAGTGCGTACATGCATGCGCTTGAGGATCGCACCCGTATCCTCAACGACATGTATAACCAGATGCCCTGGCCCATGCTGATGCTTGATGAGCGAATGGGGGTGCTCGAATGCAATCCGGTGGCGGAACAGGCGTTGTCCAGCGGCCCACTGGAGATCCTGCCGGACCGCTCTTTGCAATTCAGTGACCGTGAGCTGCGCCAGTCGCTGAAGCGGGTGATTTCACTGGAAGCGGGGCGGGAAACGCAGCTTCTCAACTCCCAGCAAGACTCGGTTTCCTTACTCTGCCTGCCAGTGAAAAAATCCGATGCGCCGGGCAGTATTTCTCAGGTACGAACCATTGTCTGGGTATTGGCCGGACAGAGCATGGTGACACCCTCGCCGGAGATGCTTCGTTCCGTCTTTCACATTACCCATGCAGAATCCCGGCTGCTGCACCTGCTGTGCAAAGTCGGCAATCTGAATCAGAGTGCCGAGCTACTCAATATCAGCGTGCACACGGCGCGTACTCAGCTCAAGTCCACCATGAGCAAACTTAACGCCAGCAGCCAGGTGCAATTGGTCAGCCAGGCCATGGGGCATGCCCTGGTGCAAGCCGCCCGGTTGCCGCAGGTGCAAACTGAGCGTGAATTTACACTGACGTTACCCGACGGCCGGGTACTCAGCTGGTACGAGTATGGTGATCCGAATGGGCGCCCGGTACTGACGCTGGATAACCTGGGGGCTGCGGTGCCCGACCATACGTTTTTTGATGGCTGGTACCGGGAAAAAGGTTTGCGCATGATCATGATCGTACGCCCCGGATATGGCATTTCTACCTACAAGAAGAACTTTGAATTTCGGGATTTTGCTGACGATATTCTGGCCCTCTGTCAGCACTTGAAAATTCAGCGCCCGCCGATGGCCGCGTATTGTGGTGGTGGTCCCTATGCCCTGTGCGCAGCAGCTACGCATCCGGAAATTTTTGAGCGGCTGGGTATTCTTGCCAGCACGGTTCCCATCGAGCACTTCGAACTGGATAAGCTGGACCGCTTGCACAAAATGTTCTTGCAGCTTTTTCGTCGTGACCCGCGTCTGTTTGTGTTGATGGGCAGGCTCGGGTTACGCGGCGTGCAACATGCACCGGAAAAGTACTTTGCCAAACTGGCCAAGTCTCTCTGTCAGCACGATCAGGACGTTCTCGGCAATCCGGATTTACTGAGTCGGTTGATCAAGTGTATGCGGCGGAGCCATTTTCAGGGGGCAAAGATCCTTATCGATGAATACCTGCGTCTGCAGTTTCCCTGGAAAGTGGATCTGGGTGACATCACCATTCCTGTGATTCACTGGCACGGTGAAGATGACCGCATTATCTCTATTGGCAGCGCCCGCGGTTTGGCGTCCGAGATCCCCGGTGTGAAATTCCGAAGCTTTGCAGGAATGGGGCGCTTCATGATTTATGCCGTCTGGGAGGATTTTCTCAGCGAGTTGCTGGAATTGCCGGCGGCTACGGAAAACGGGTAACCGCCCGCGGGGCTGGTCACGTGCTTAGGCAATACCGGGGAACTTTGCCTTGAAGTCCTCGGGTACGGGCATCACGCCGTGATTTTGGTGATCAAAAAACACGAAGCCCTGCTTGGCCAACACCACCAGTTGACCACTGGGCTGTTTGGTTACCCGAAAAATCAGGTCTGCCCCGTACTTGTTGAAATCCATCAGCCCCACTTCAAACTGCAAATCGTCCTGCGCAAAGCTCTCCGCACGATAGCTGGCTACCAGGTCGGTCACCACAATGCGCTCCTGGCTGTAATCGATATCGCAGAAGAATCGGTAGCGAGCTTCGGAAAGCAGCGAAATCATCTGATCATTGCCCACATGTTTGCCGGTATTCAGGTCGGTCATGCGCACGTTGATGGTATGGGTATAGAGAAACTGCTCGGGCAAATCGAGTTTGACGCGCGCCATGGGAAGAAGCTCCGGTGGAGTGGGGAGGGCGCTTATTTTAGCAAGTGCCATCCCTGTATGCGAAATTACATTTTAAGAAAAGGCCTTTGCTGCGCCCGGTTGCCTGGGATCAGCCTGACTAATTGGCTCAACGGGAGCGTGCTACCGTTATGGCTACGGCGAACAATAGTGCCAACTATCCATTATCCAAGGAGGATCCATGGCCAAATCCAGCTGGCGCCCAGCGCATATTCCTGACCTTACCGGCAAGACCATACTGGTCACCGGTGCCAACAGTGGTATTGGCCTGGAAGCGGTGAAGCTGTTTGCCGCCAACGGCGCAGAAGTGGTCATGGCATGCCGAAACACAGCCAAGGCGGAAGCGGCGGTGGAGCAGGTCAGAGAGCAGACTCCGGATGCCAGGTTGATTGTCATGCCGCTGGATCTGGCCGATCTGGCATCGGTAAAGGCGTTTGTTGTGGCGCTGAAAGAGCGTATCAGCAAGCTGGATATTCTGCTCAACAACGCGGGCTTGATGGCGCCGCCGCTACAGCGCACCAAAGATGGCTTTGAAATACAGTTTGGTACCAATCATCTCGGGCACTTCGCGCTTACCGGCCCCTTGCTGGACCTGCTGGAAGCGGCGCCGGCCCCGCGCATCGTCCAGATCTCCAGCCTGGCGCACCGTAGCGGAAAGATCATGTGGGGGAATCTCAATGCGGAGAAGCGTTATTCCCGTTGGCCTTTCTATTGCCAGAGCAAGCTGGCCAACCTGATTTTTGCCAAGGATCTGCACCGCCGTTTGCGCAAGCGCGGCTCAAACATTCAGGTTATGGCAGCCCATCCCGGCTATTCGGCGACCCATCTGCAGGACACCATCCCCGGCGGCGGTCTGTTCAACAAGGTTATGGCCCAGCCAGCCGAGATGGGCTGCCTGCCGGGGCTGATGGCGGCCACCAGTGATGAGGTGGTCTCCGGAGGTTATTACGGCCCGGATGGAAAAATTCTCGAGCTGCGGGGCTACCCTGCACCGGCCTTTGCCCGAAAAATCACGGATAACGAAGGCCTGGCGCAACGGTTATGGGACGAGTCCGAACGGCTCACGGGGGTTCGCTACCTGAATACACAGGGGCATTGAAGAGCGCGCGGCATAAGCCGTTACTATTGAAGGGCGTGCCAGCAGGCATGTGGGCGGTGATGTCTGAAAGGGGGATACATTGTGGGGACCTATATCGGTCGGTTGCTTCGGGCTGCAACGATGGGTTTGGCTTTGTGGGGGGCATGGTGTGCGCCACATGCTACGGCTCAGGAATTTGCTTTACCCGATGGCAGTGTGCTGAAAACGGACGGCGACAATTTCGTCATGGAAGGTAATAGCATCACTGGCCCGGTGAGCATCACCAGCCCTGATGGCGGGGTGGCAGAAGGAGAGATGGTTAAAGGGGGCTGGCAGGGGCCAGTCACATTCTTTGCCCCTGCCACTGGCTTACGATTTTTCGGGCTCTATGACAAAGGCGTGGAATTGTCGGTGTATTCGGAGCTGGAAGCGGACATGGCTATTGGTCGCTACGATAAGGCGTTTGCGATTCGTGGGGAGCGGCCGTTCATGGGGATCGGGTTTGAGGACGTCCTCGACCATACCGGTGAAACACAGGTTGCTATTAAAAGTGTGGTCTACAATTCTCCGGCATATCTGGCGGGTTTCCAGGCGGGTGACCGGGTTCTGGCTTATAACGGCAAGAGGCCTAGAGACATGGTGTCTCTGGTCGCCGATATCCAGACGGCCCGTTTCGGCGATACGGTGACATTCAAGCTGAAGCGCAATGGCGAGCCGCAGACGATCACTTTTGCGCCCCATATCATTCCTGCAAACCACGCCCTGGTGAAAACCGGCAAGCTCACGGCCTCGAAAACCCTTCTTTGGAAGGCCATTCAACGAACGCCAACACAAAGCGGGCTGGCGGATTACATCAATGAAGTGGCGGACCCGGCTTTCCTGTCGCAGGCAAAAGCACTGAGGGAAAGGTTGAACAAGCAGGAAGCGGCGGCGTATGAACGGGCGATAAAAACCAACACGCTGTCAGGCTACATCGCCTATTCCTCCATCTATGATTTATCCGCTAATCGTAAAGAGGTGGATAAACGCGTGCTTGGGATTCATGCAAAAGCTGCCGACCCTGTTGCTGTATACCAGGCGTATCGGCGAGCGTGCCGTGCCTGCGGTGATATTTTTCCGGGTAACTATGCCGTACTGGAGGTTGGGCCTGATGAGAGTGCGACGGTGGGTGCGCTTTTGAAGCAGGAAAAGGCGGGTGCGAGCATGGGCGAGTTACAGAGTGTCATCGATAGCCATCCGTCCTTTCGCTATCCCGAGCTGACCGCGGAAAATCGTGATTTATTATTGTTTCTTGGTATGAGTGAAACATTGCTTGCGGCACTGGAGCATGCAGCGCAACACCGCAATGTCGCGGCGCGCTCATCAGTGGCAACGGCCCCATCACCCCCCGCTCAGGATACCCTCACCGATACGGCGGTGGAGTGCACCAAGCTCGCCGTTGCCCTGGAAGGCTGTGATCGGCTGGGCTCCTTTGCTGCCATGGGATGTCGCGCCGTGGTGAGAAAGAAATTCCAGTGTCCCGGTATGTAGAGAATGCCGATTTTGAATCCTGATCGCGCCACAATAGCGGACAGGCCGGTGGGTCGGCATTTCATTCGAAGAAGCAAAAAACGGCAAGGTAAAGAGACGATATGACAGACATCCCACTGGTGCAGGCACTGGAACGTGCTGCACAGGAACCGGCGCAACGGCCGGCCTTTTACCGGGCACTGATGAAGGCGGATGTATTCGTGATCGGTCATACGGACCAGCCCGACCTGAACGCGCACGGCCACCACACCATCCCCGCCGGGGCTAATGTATCGCTGGTGAATTGGGAGAAGGCCGATGGGACCCCCGTGATCCCGTTTTTTTCCCATCTGGAAGCGCTGCAGCGGGCCATTGATGACGAGACGTCTTACCTGTCGCTGCCTGCCCGTAGCCTGTTTGAGCTGACGCGTGGAGCCACGCTGTTCCTCAACCCGAAATCGGATCACGGCAAGGAATTCGTTCCCCATGAAATCGAGGCCTTGCTGGATACCGGCATGAACCAGAAAGCCGCAACCCGGGTAGTGGAGAAAGAAACGCGGGTGATGCTGGGGCAGCCAGCGCAGTACCCCACAGCCATGATGGACGCATTGCGGCAGCTGTTGGCTGGCCACCCTGGTGTGAAAGCGGCCTACCTGTGTCTGATGCATGATCCTGAGGTCTCGGAGACGCCGACGTTGGTGGTGGGTTTTGAAGGCCTGGACCTGGAGGGTGCCATGTCTGAGGCAGGCTCGGTGGTGGTGGATACCGCCCCGGATGGGCAAGCGGTTGATTTCGTGATCGTTGATGGAACGGGTATCGGCGAGTACATGAAGAAGAGTGGGGCGTTTTATGAAAAAGGCTAAGCGATAATGAGCGCCGTTTAGCGGGGGGGGGGCCTGCTGTCTGCAACTAGTCCCTCCCACGCTTCAGGATTCCCTTTTCATCTCCTTCCGGTTGCCGCTTCGCAGGTCCCTGCCTATGCTATTTTATGGCTAACGGAATCGGGAACGGCTTTGAAAAACGACAATGATGCGTTGATCGGCAAGATCTATGAAACCGCGCTATCCCCGGGGGACTGGGTCGAGTTGCTGGATACCATTGCCGGCTGGACGGAGTCGGAAGATGGCTCGCCCGGCAAAAAGAGCACGGCAGAATCGGCCCTGGTGCCTGGCCCGGCACCGCGCCGTGCAGAAGTGGAAGGCCTGATAGCGCACCTTGAGCGAGCGGTACGCTCCAGCTCGTACATGCATGCGCTGGAAGACCGCACCAATGTGCTCAATGCCATGTACAACCAGATGCCCTGGCCCATGCTGATGCTGGGTGAGCAATTGCAGGTGCTGGAATCCAATCCGGTGGCGCAGCAGGTACTGGCCGAGGGCCCCGTCCAGCTGCGCGGAAACGGTACCTTGAGCATTGCAGACAGGGAGCTGAAACAGGCTCTTGAGCGGGTGAACCGGCTCGCGGAAGGGCGAGACACGCAGCTGCTCACCTCACCCCAGGACGGTATCTCACTGTTGTGCCTGCCGGTGCAAAAATCGGATGCGCCCGGGGCGATCGCCCAGGTGCGTACCATTGTCTGGGTGCTGGCGGGGCACAGTGTGGTGACGCCATCGCCAGAAATGTTGCGTTCGGTTTTCAATATCACCGAAGCAGAATCCCGGCTGCTACATCTACTCTGCAAGGTTGGGAATCTCCAACAGAGTGCGCAATTGCTGAACATCAAGATCAGCACTGCCCGTAGCCAGCTGAAATCGGTCATGGGAAAGCTCAACGCCACCAGCCAGGTGCAGCTGGTCAGCCATGCCATGGGACATGCGCTGGTACAGGCTGCCCGTTTGCCCCGACTGCAGGATGAAGACGAAGAATACACCCTCACCCTTGCGGATGGGCGAGTGTTGAGCTGGTACGAATACGGTGACCCCAAGGGCAGGCCGGTACTGACGCTGGAGAATCAGGGCGCCTCGATGCCTGATCATACCGTGTTTGAAGACTGGTACTGTGAGCGCGGCCTGCGAATGATTCTGATCGTCCGGCCCGGTTATGGCATTTCCACCTATAAGCCGAATTACCAGTTCAAGGATCTTGGCCGGGATATCCGGGCGTTGTGTGAACACCTGCATATCCGCAAACCGCCCATGGCGGCGTATTGTGGCGGTGGCCCTTATGCACTGTGTGCCGCGGCGGACTATCCGGACCTGTTCGATCGGTTAGGCCTGCTGGGCACGACGCTGGCGGGGGAGCATCTTGAGCTGGACAAGCTGGAGCCCATTCACCGGATGAGCCTGCAGATTTCCCGCCGCGATCCTCGCCTGTTCATGTTGGTAGGACGGCTGGGGGTGCGTGGGGTACAGAAGGCCCCGGAACGCTTCTACAAGATGCTGGCGCGGGGCATGTCAGCGTCGGACCAGGCGGTGTTCAACAATCCTGATTTGCTGGCGCGGACCATCAAGCGGACTCGCCGAGGCCATTTCCAGGGGGCACGCATCATGATGGAAGAGTACCTGAACCATCTCAAACCCCTGGGGGTGGATCTCAAGCAGATTACCGTACCGATCCTGCAGTGGCACGGTGAAACCGATGGCATTATTTCCATTGAGGGCGCGCGCCACCTTGCCGCAGATTTACCGAACGTGCAGTTTCGTAGTTTCCCCGAACAGGGGCACTTTATGGTCTACGATCTGTGGCAGGATTTCTTGACCGAGCTGCTGGAACTGGATGCTCCAGCATCGGCCTGACGTGTTCAGGCCCGAGTAACGCGAACCAGCATGCCGAACAGGGCATGGTCGAAATAGTACACCTGGTGGCCCGCCAGGCGGCGTTTTTCGTCGATGTCCACGTACAGGCGCTCGCCGTTACTTTCTGTGTTAAACCAGATCTGTGGTGTTACATGGAGATAGCGGGATTTGCTGAACTGCAGAGTGCCTTCCAGTTCCGGTATTTCGCCGTCTTCGGTGGGCAGTGTCTGCCCGCCGCGCACATAGACCGGCAAGGTTTCCGCTTTGCTGCCGATGGGTTGCTCCCAGGCGGCATGATACAGCTCGCGGTAGTCACCGGTGCCTTCCATGCGTTCCAGCATATAGCCAAGCACTTCGTCGTCCTGGGACAGCGGCTGCCAGGCGCCCCGGGCAACGGCATCCGGGTCGGCCACTTCACTGGTTTCTGGCTGGCCAATGGGCACGGCCTGTGAGGCATAGTGAGGCTGCAGGCCGGCCGCCCAGATTTCTTCACTGCTGGCATTGTTTTGAGCAAACACCAGCACTTCCACTTTGTACCATCTTTGTGCGATAGCGGTGTTGCCCAACAGGACCAGAACAACCAACAGTAAAGCGCGATGCATTGAACACTCCTTGTGCCGCCTGCCGACCAGGCGTTGATTTTGGGGCCGACTATACCCCAATAAGCCTGGATTGCTCACGGGCGATGGGGCGATCGGCACGGTTTTTGTGACAAGAGTGCGGTTTGAGCCGCTCTCAGATACGCAGGCTGAAGGGGTATTCAGCCTGCGGCGCCTGTCTGGATACTTTGAGCCGCGAGGCGCGTGAGCAGTTCCTGCACCACTTGAATACGCTCTTCCGGGGTTTCGCTGTCTTCCACAAAACGCAGGGCGTTGGCGCCTTCCAGCTTGAAGCGGTTGGGGCCGGACTGGACCAGCTTGACGATGGTGAGCGGGTCCACCGGGGTGCGCTCACCGAATTCCAGTTTGCCGCCGGTGGCGTGGGCGTCCAGGCGAATAATGCCCAGCCGCTCTGCCTGCTGGCGTAGTTTGGTCACGGCGAACAGGTTTTTCACCGGCTCCGGCAGCAGGCCAAAGCGGTCGATCATTTCCACTTGCAGTTCTTTCAGTCCCGCACGGGTTTTACAGCCAGCGATGCGCTTGTAGAGCGTGAGGCGGCCGAACACATCGGGCAGGTAGTCTTCCGGGATCAGTGCGGGAATACGCAGGTTCAGTTCCGGGCCGCCGCTGAGGGGTTTTTCCACATCCGGTTGCTCGCCGCGTTTCAGTGCTTCCACCGCTTGCTCCAGCATTTCCATATAGAGGCTGAAACCGATGGTCTCGATGTTGCCGTGCTGCTCTTCACCGAGCAGTTCACCGGCGCCGCGGATTTCCATGTCCTGGCTGGCGAGCATAAAGCCGGCGCCCAGGTCGGTGGCTTGCTCGATGGCTTCCAGCCGTTTGATGGCGTCCTTGGTCATCACCTTGGGGCTGGGGGTAATCAGGTAGGCGTAGGCCTGGTGGTGGCTGCGACCCACCCGGCCACGAAGCTGGTGAAGCTGGGCCAGGCCAAGCTTGTCGGCGCGATCGATGATGATGGTGTTGGCGCTGGGCACATCGATGCCGGTTTCGATGATGGTGGTGCTTACCAGCACGTTGAAACGACGGTGATAGAAGTCACTCATCACCGCTTCCAGTTCTCGTTCGCGCATCTGCCCATGGGCAATGCCAACGCGGGCATCAGGGACCAGCTTGCGAATGTCCGCTGCGGTTTTCTCCATGGTGTCGATATCGTTGTGCAGGTAATACACCTGCCCGCCGCGCAACAGTTCACGCAGCAGCGCTTCCTTGATCGCAGTATCGTTGTGCTGCTGCACAAAGGTCTTCACCGACAGGCGTTTTTGCGGCGGTGTGGCGATGATGGAAATATCACGCATGCCGCTCATGGCCATGTTCAGGGTACGCGGAATCGGGGTGGCGGTGAGGGTGAGAATGTCACACTCGGCGCGCATCTGTTTCAGGCGTTCCTTGTGGCGCACCCCGAAGCGGTGTTCTTCGTCGACAATAATCAGGCCCAGATTGTCGAAGGCCACGGTTTCCTGGAGCAGCTGGTGGGTGCCCACCAGAATATCCACTTTGCCTTCCTTGAGCCGTTGCAACACCTGGGTCTTTTCCTTGGCGCTGCGAAAGCGCGACAGCACTTCGATGTTTACGGGCCAGTCGGCGAAACGGTCAGTGAAGGATTCGTAATGCTGTTGAGCGAGCAGGGTGGTGGGTACCAGTACCGCCACCTGGGTCTGGTTTTCCACGGCCACGAAGGCGGCGCGCATGGCCACCTCGGTCTTGCCGAAGCCCACGTCACCGCAGACCAGCCGGTCCATGGGCTGGCTGGATTGCATGTCGGCGACCACAGACGCAATGGCGGCTTGCTGGTCCGGGGTCTCCTCGAAGGGAAAGGCGGCGCTGAAGCGATCGTAGTCATTCAGGTCCACATCGAACTGGCGGCCTTCGCGAGCCTCGCGGCGGGCATAGGTGTTAAGCAGTTCGGCGGCCACGTCATGGATTTTTTCCGCGGCTTTCTGGCGGGCCTTGGTCCATTGCTCGGTGCCCAGGCGGTTCAGTGGCGCGGTGTCGCCGCCACCATAACGGCTGATCAGATGCAGAGAGGAGACCGGCACATAGAGTTTGTCACCGCCGGCATATTCCAGTAGCAGGAATTCGTGTTGCTGGCGGTGCACTTCCATGTGGGTGAGGCCGAGATAGCGGCCCACGCCGTGCTCCAGATGGACCACCGGGGAGCCCACGGTCATTTCCCCCAAAGAGCGGAACGCCTGTTCGGCGGCGCCATCGTCGCTGCTGGATTTACGGCGCCGACGTTGCAGCACCCGTTCGCCGTACAGGTCGTTTTCGGTGACCACTAACAAGGCGTGTTCCGGGGCGTAGAAACCGGCGTCCAGCTCGCCGCGGGTCAGGCTCCAGCGCGCCGGGTTGGCGATGAAGTCTGGCCAGTTGTCTTTCATGGCCGGCTGGATCTGAATTTTCTGCATCAGTTCCAGCAGCGCTTCCCGGCGCCCGGCGGTTTCCGCACAGATCAGGATGTGGGTGTCCGGGTGCGCGTCGGAAAACGTATGCAGCAGGGCAAGCGGATTATTGGCGCGTACATCGGCGGTGAGCGCGGGCATGGGCGCCACATCAAAATGAATGGCCTGGTCCACGCTGGGCGCATCGCTAGGGGCCTGACGCGCGCGCGGGTGCTGTTTCAGGGCCGCGTTCAGTTCGTCCGGGCGCAGGAACAATTGCCAGGGAGCCAGAATCGGGCGGTGAATATCGTGGCGGCGGGATTCGTGGCGCTGTTCCACATCCTGCCAGAAGTGTTCGATGGCGCTCTGACAGTCGGCCAGTTCTACCAGCCGCACATCGTCGGGCAGGTAATCGAACAGGGTGGCCATTTGTTCGAAAAACAGCGGCAGATAATATTCCAGGCCGGGGGCTGCCAGGCCGTCCGTTACATCCTGATAGAGAGGAACGTGACGGGTATCCACGTCAAAGGTATCGCGGAAGTTGCTGCGGAAGCGGGCGATGCCTTCGGCGCTGAGAGGGAATTCCGCCGCAGGCAGCAGGGTGATGTCCTCCACTTTGCCGGTGGAGCGCTGGCTTTCCGCTTCAAACAGGCGCAGGGATTCGATTTCATCGTCGAACAGTTCGATACGGAATGGCTGCTCGGCGCCCATGGGGTAGATATCCATGATCGCCCCGCGCACGGCAAACTCGCCGTGCTCGTACACGTTGTCGCGCTGCCGGTAGCCGCTGGCGACCAGCCGGCTGCGGGTTGCTTCCATGTCGAAACGATCGCCCACCTTGAGCAGGAAGCTGTTGCAGGTGATGTGGATCGGCGGCGCCAGGCGCTGCATCAGCGTATTGACCGGCACCACCAGAATGCCCTTGTGGGTGGTGGGCAGCTGGTGCAGCACCTGAATGCGGTCACTGATGATGTCCTGGTGGGGGCTGAACAGGTCGTAGGGCAGGGTTTCCCAGTCCGGGAACAGCATCACCGGCGTGTCGCTGCCGGCCAGATAGAAGCTCAGGGAGTCGGTGAGCTGCTGGGCGCGGCTGCTGTTGGGCGCCAGGATCACGAACAGGTGGTCTTCGCTGCGGGCCAGCTCGGCCAGTACTGCGGCCATGCTGCCGGCATTGAGTCCGGCCCAGTCTTTGTAGTGCTCTCGCCCGCTGGGAAAGAGGTTGCTGTCGGGGAGTAGCTTCATCGAGACCCGTTCCTGCGCATTCGGTGAGATATCAGGCGGCGTATTGTAGCCAAGGGTGACGGTGCCGTCAGCGCCGTCTACACTGCGGGCATCATTTGGGGAGGTGGCATGATCACATTACAACAATGGAAAGATTGTGAAGGGCAGGCGTTCGCGCTGGAAAATGGCGATAGTTTGACGCTGGCAGAAGTGAATGTGCCGGTGTCTCCCGAGGGCTGGGAGTGCTTTTCACTGCTGTTCGCGGGCCAGTTACAACTGGAGCAAGGCGCGGTCGTTATGCGCAACGAGACGCTGGGTGAGGCGTCCGTGTTTCTGGTGCCGGTGGGGCCGCTGGGCGCCAGCGATGGCACCTACCATTTCGAGGCGGTGTTCAATCGCCAGCTTGCCAGCGCATAAGCAGGTAGACGCCTTTGTCTTCCTGCTCCTCAAAGCCCAGCCGAAGATAGAGTCGCCGCGCCGGGTTGTTGGTTTCCACGTGAATAGTCAGGGGCTTGCCGGACTGGCGAGCCCGTGATTGCAAGGTGGAGAGAATCTGTGACCCCAGCCCTGTACCGCGAAAGGCGGGCAGCAGGGCGATGTCCACAATGCGAATTTCCTGTGCCCAGTCCGAGACATACAGCCGCCCGGCGGTCTCCCCGTTTAATTCGATCAGGTGCCGTTCCGCTTCCGGGTAATGCTGAAGATAATGTTCGTGCTGCGCCTTGGCCTGCAGGGCCAGAAAGGCATCCTGCTGCGCCTGGGGCCAGCCGGTCTGCGCCACTTCTTCCTGGCGGGTGCTGGTGTAGATGGCCAGTAACACCGGGGTATCGCTGTCACTGGCCGGGCGTAAACGGTAGCTGTGCATTACGAGCGGGAAGGGTAAATGCCGAACAGGGCCACAATGAAATGCACAAACAATTGTGGGGTTAGCGACTCTGCGTTAACAGGAAGTGCCTCCCAGGTCTGTTGCGTTTTTCCCAGGCCGCGATCAATGCTGACGCTGGTAGTGGCAGCAACAGCACCACTGGCATTGCTGCCACTTTTGGCGCCCAGGCGAACCTGAGGAAGCCCCGGGCCCGTGCCTGCGTGTACCGGGGAGCGTCCGCGACAATCCGGTAAACCGAAGGTGGTTCTGCCATCACCGCCATAGATGGTGCCAAACAGGGAAAACAGCGCATCGTTCTGTGACACGGCTAATAGCTGGCCGTCACAGAATGCCCAGCTTCGCGGAGCAAAAGTGCCGGCAAACATACGAATTTCGCCGATAAAGGGTTCAGACATAGGGGCCTCTAGCTTCTGCCGGGGAAAAGCCCTTGCAGGGCGATGGCAAAGTTTAGCGCGATGGAATCCATCTGCGCACCTTGGGTGGCAACGGAGGTGGTGTTCAGTGTGCTGCCCAGATTGCGGTCCAGGGTCAGGCTGTCCAGGGTTTCTCCGTCGTCGGCAGGGCCGCTTGTGTTCGTAGTTCCCCCTTTAAAGCCCTGATTGATGTTGCCCGTTTCAGGATGCATGGGCGTGCGGCCACGCAGGTCCGGAAGCGCAAAACTGGTTCTGCCGTCGCCGCCATAGGTTGTGCCCAGCAGAGAATAAAGGGATTGATTCTGGTTGATGGGCAGAATCTGGCCATCGCAAAGTGCCCAGCCTCTGGGGGCAAAGTTGAAGCCGTAAATGCGGATTTCAGCGAGAAAGGGTTCGCTCATCAGTAAATGACTCCTAGCCTCTGGATGGATAGAGCCCTTGCAGGGCAATAATGAAATTCAGCCCCAGATAAGGGTGGCGCTGATCGCCCGCAGGTATTTTGGCGGCCACGGTGCGGGTGGTCTGACTATTGCCCAGGTTACGGTCAGGCGTGACGCTCTGTACCACTTCTACCGGGTTGTTTGCGGCCAACTGACCAAGGCGATAGCTTGGCAGCCCGGGGCCTCTGCCGGGATGTGCGGGTGCTCGGCCTTGCAGGTTGGGCAGGGCGGTTGTCGAGCGGCCGTCTCCTCCGTAAGTCGTGCCAATCAGGCTGAACAACGCGGTATTCTGGTTGACCGGCAGCAGTTGCCCATTACAAAAAGCCCAGCCGCGTGGGGCAAAGTTACCCGCAAAGATGCGGATTTCGGCGATAAAGGGTTCGCTCATAGTGACCTCATACGCTGATCAGCAGGTTACTGCCCGGTTGCCAGCTCAAGTGAGCCAGCTGCTGAGCGCCGGTTTGGGGGAGTGCCAGTAGCGGGGTGGAACGATCCGCCCAGCAAAGTTGTTTCTGGCACCGGTCCAGGACCAGTAGCTGGTCGTTGACGGCGGTCAGCCCGCTGGGCATGTTCATGGCGCTCACTTCACTTCCCAGGCTATGGCCGGTCAGGGTGAAGTGATGCAGCCGCCGGTCACCGAGAGTGAGCAGGCTGATGCGATCCCCGGTCTTGGCCAGCGAGGCAGGGCCATTCAGCGGGCGGTCGCTTTCCACCCACTGGCTCGCCCCCGTGCGCAGATTCAAGCGCATCAGGCGGTGGCCGTGTACGTCTGCAATCAGCGCGTGTGCGCCATGAAGGACAAAGTCAGCAGGCTCCTGCAGCTCGGTCAGGTTGATTTGGCGCGCCTGTGAACCGTCGGGCCGGAACCAGCGGAGCTGGCGCTGGCCGCGATCCAGCAGGACAACGTTGTCGCCATCCAGTGCGGCGGCCACGATACGGGTTTCGTAGGCTGCGCCGGTAGTGAGGCTCTTAATGCTGCCATTGCGTTGCCACAGGGCCTGTCGACCATGATCGCTGACCTGCAATCGCTGGTTGTCGCCCAGGGCAATGGCGCGGGCGCCATTGACCAGTTCTACGCGGGTGGCAGTGGCTCCAGCAAGCAGAGGGGTGCTTAACAGCACGCCGGCCGCGCCCCCTGCAGCGATGAACTGCCGTCGCGTGATAGCCATTAGTTGGCTACCGCGCAAGTAATGGTGATGGCGCTGGGCGTAGCGGCTGCGCCTGTCTGCCAGGTTTCACAGCTGCCGCTCCAGACGCCGGCGGCACTGGGGTAGCTGTTAGTAATGTAGCTATTGCTGGCGCACTGAACGCCGCCGGCGAGTACCACGCCACTGTCACATTGACAGCTTGTCGCACTGGTACAGGCCTTTTGAGCAACATTGCTGGTGCTAAAGGTGCCGGCGGGGCCGGTCATGCCGGTGGGGCCCATTGGGCCAGGGGGGCCCATCATACCCGGAGTGCCCATGGGGCCTTGAGGGCCAGTGTCGCCGATAGGACCCGCAGGCCCTTGGGCGCCGGTATCCCCTTTGGGTCCGGTGGCGCCGTCAGCACCGGTGGGACCTTGCGGGCCGACAGGGCCTTGCGGTCCAACTGCGCCAGTGGCACCGACGGGACCCGCAGGCCCTTGAGCGCCGGTATCCCCTTTGGGTCCGGTGGCGCCATCAGCACCGGCAGGTCCTTGCGGGCCAACTGCGCCAGTGGCACCGACGGGGCCCGCAGGCCCCTGGGCGCCGGTATCCCCTTTGGGGCCAGTTGCGCCATCAACACCGTCTGCGCCAGCAGGCCCCGCGTCACCGGCATCGCCTTTTGGGCCAATCAATCCGCTATCCG
>OJIO01000390.1_pt1 | contig 29740 bp, 23 predicted proteins | sample 1595621 | NCBI WGS metagenome assembly OJIO01 (sample SAMN05416776, study PRJEB24817) | seawater metagenome | isolation source: Sea water | place: Canada:Atlantic | collected 2013-07 | reverse complement strand
CACTATCCTCTTCGTCGGCAGCGTCAGATGTGTATAAGAGACAGGTATTTAATTCATTTAGATCAATTGAGACAGTGTTTAATCCATTTCTGAGATTTATGCTTTCACTCATTACGATCTTTCCTGTCATCTCATAAACAGTAACAGTTCCTGTCTCATCTGTCGTAGATACCATTTGCAAAGCTATACTTGAACTTGTTGGATTAGGTGATAATGACATCCTTCCTAATCTGTCTTCTCGCTTCACATTAATAGAATGTGAAAGTTCTGCTTTTCCATCTTTATCAACAGCGTTCAGTCTATAGTAAGTAACTTCATATGGATTATTATCAAATAATTCATAATTAAGCTTAGAGAGACTTTCACCTTTAGTTTGAACATTTCCTATTGGCTCCCATTTCGTAGATCCGTTTGGTGAGCTTTGTACTTCTATATAGTCACTGTTGATCTCAGATAAGGTTGTCCACTCTACTCTATTTCCTCTGCTTTCAGCTTTCGCTTCAAAACTTCCAAGAACGATAGGTAGTGCAGCTCCTTGAGCTCCAATTTCAAATGGTTCACCTGATGCTACTTTTTCGTAAATTCTTACGAAATAATCAGCATCTCTTGTTGAACTTTCATTGCCTTTTTTATCCTTGAAAAGAGCTAAAAAGTTAATCGTTTCAGGACTTCCATTACCACCTAAATCTACACAAGCCTCAGGAAATGGTGATCCACATGCATCATAAATTGCAACAACAACATCACTATTCGGACCTGGCTCCACTATTACAATTAGATTACCTCCATCGGCATCTGTATTGATAGAATACCATATATCGCCTGGAGTTGGAGTAACTGAAACATCACAAGCTTCTGGTCCCAAACCTGAAGCCGTAGCTGCAGCAAAATATTGATTAATTAGAGATCCAGTTGTATTATTAGCTAATACAGCTGCCGTTGCACATCCATCATTTGCAGGTGCGAGCTCATTTATTTGTATTTCAAAATTTCCTACTCCTCCAGCATATCCGTCAACCTGAACATAATAAGTATTACCTCCAGTCAAAGGAGCACCAGAAGTTTCAAAATACGAGTTCCATCCATTACCAGTGTCTCCTCCATCTTCATCGCAAGCAACTTCAGTTGCAGTTAATAGATCTGCACAATCTGTTGTGGTATATAGAGCAATTTGAGTATCATTTAGAGGTGTATCAAAATCAGTTGTAACTTCAACAAGGCCTGAACCTGGTGCAACAAATGAATACCAAACAGAATTAGGTACTGAAGTTGAAATCCAGCATGATCCCGAAACTTCATTGGCCTCAAAAGTAGAATACGCATTGTTACCTGGTATTTGCGCAGCATCAACTGTAATAGCTTCTGCATCACACATATTATCATTTAGTGGTGGACAATTCAATAAGAAAGGTCCTAATGTTACATCACATGTAGCATTTGACTCATGTGCAATAATTATGCTCCATGAAGTCTGTGGTACAGGAATACCTGTAATTATAAAAATGCCAGTAGCACTTGTAGTACCGCCTGTTCCTGCAGGATTACCCATATCATCTTCAGCTGAAATTGTCAATGTGCCAGAATCTCCTAAAGCATCGATAGATATCGAAAGATCTACAGTCGTTGGACAATTCGTATTGTCTATAGGATCAGCAGGTATAGTCACTGTAGGTGCAGTACAAGAAAGCTCATATGCACAGAAATTAAATTCTCCAGGACCATTATTATTACTAGAATCCCAAGTTCTTATCCAAAGGCTTGAACCAGGCGTTTGTCCAGTAATAGATGTTTCAAATGTAGATGGATCATTATTGTCTGATCCAGAATTTGTATTAGAACATACCAATGTAGCCAGAGTAGAACAATCTGCCCCTGTATATACTTCATACCATAAGAAAGAACAACATCCATCTGAATTAGCTCCAGAAATTACAACATTCCCACTCGCTGGTATTGTCAATGTAAACCAGATGTCTCCTCCTCCATAAGCTGGACAAGATGCAGCTGGAGGTGCAGGTACATCACCATTAGAGTCAGTAGCACCTGAATTATCTCCTGTAGTTATTCCAGTACACATATCTGCTGTTACAGGTATAGTTATAGCGCCCATACAATTATCTTCTGGTGGAGGCGGTGGATTAGTACCAACACAAACATCAAAAGTAGTTGACTGTCCAGATGTAGAGGTCCAAGAATATACTCTTATATGATAAGTATTCCCAATCGTCATACCTACAGGAGAACTTGAGTTAGGATCACTACATGAACCTGCAAGTAATGTTAAACTTCCACAAGTACCTTCCCAAACAGAATGATAAAGATCAGTCGTTCCGTTCGCTGTATTAATTAAACTTATTTCATGCTCAGCAGCTAACGCTACAAATGAAAACCATACATCATCGTCTTCAGTACCTGAACATGCGCCAGGATCTTCTGGTGATGCAGTAGAAAAGGCTATAGTTCCAGAAGTAGTACTAGTACAAGTCAAATCTGGATTTACGGTTACTGGGAATGCACCACCGCAATCATCATTTGCAGGAGGAGCAGGAGGAGTTCCAATACAAACATCAAATGTTGTAGTTTGGCCCCCTGTACTTGTCCAAGAATAAACTCTTAAATGATACGTATTTCCCATCGTCAGACCAGAAACTATGCTGTTATTTGGATCACTACATGAACCAGCTACTAACGTTAAGCCACCACATGATCCTTGCCATACAGAATGATAAAGATCTGAAGTACCATTAGCTACATTAAGTAAGTCGATTGTATGAGATGTTCCTGTTGCCATAAATGAAAACCATACATCATCATCCTCAGTTCCTCCACACGCAGAAGGATCTTCTGGAGAACCAGTTGAATTTTCTATAGAACCTGGAGTAGAAGAAGTACAAGCTAAATCACCATTTACCGTTACTGGTAATGCACCAGCACATTCATCATTTGCTGGAGGGCAATCAGAAGGTAAAGATAAAGCTGAAAGAGCCACATTACATGTAGGATCTGTTGAATGTTCTAATGTTATAATTACAGTTGCACTAAATGCAAAAGGACCAACAGCCACAACACCTGTAGACGTAACAGTTGTAGAAGGAACTCCTCCATCATTTGTGATAACTACTGTTCCATCTCCTAGAGAAGTTACATCAACATCAATCATTATACCTACACCTGGTGTACAAGCACCAATTGCTGCTGTTCCAGCAGCTGGTGTACAACTAAGACATACTACATCCCAGTCCCATGCTGTAGTACAGCATCCACTTGCATCAGCACAACATTCAGATCCATCAGCATCAATTTCAAAGAAAATATTTGGCACTGATGCTGAAATCTCTAATCCGGCAAGATTTCCTCCATTATTCCCATTATAAAGTTCTGTTGCCGTATTATCTGTCCCATCATATATAATGATATTATCGCAGCAGGATTCAATTCCACCTGAATTAAATGTCATCTTCAGTGCACTGGTCCCATCAGAGGCAGTGTAGAGCCAAGTGGTTGCATCTCCATTGTCATAACAGTGAGTAGTATTCGTAGTAACGCCACAGGTGACGGTTTGAGAAAAAGCAGTTGCGGTTAAAAATATGCTAAAAAATAGTAGTAAAAATCTTTTCATACTCAGTCAGTTTTGTTAATTAATTGTCATTTAAATATGTAATACATGAAATGTAAATACATTATGACATTGTAAGAATAGACAATAAAACATATCTTCTGAAGGAAAATCAGCTAGTAGATTATTATATAATTGAACAAATATGACTCAAAGACCTAAACGCCTTATAACCAAACAGTTGCAATAATGATATATATATATACAATGTTTGTGTGTGTGGTAAATGGGAAAGCTTCTAATAAAAAATGTTTGATTTACAACTATTCCGCACACTAATACCCAATCCCGAGATACTAATTGCAAAATATATAGTCAGAAATTTGCACCCTCGCATTAACGGCAGATCGCGAAGTCTCATTCAAAAATTAGCCTTTCGTTTTTCAATAAATGCACTAACCCCTTCTTTACATTCTTCGCTTATTAATAATTCTCCGAAAGTTGAATATTCTGTTTTATACCCATCCACTTCAATATTATAATAAGCATTAATAGCAGATATTGCTTTTGAGATAGCTAGAGGACCTTTACTCATTGTCTTTTTGAATATTGCCATACATCTACTGATTAATTCTTCTTTCTCCACACAGTAATTAACTAAACCAATCTTTTGAGCCTCTTCGGCATTCACCATTCCTCCTGTGAGTGTCAGTTCCATTGCTTTGGCTTTACCTACTAGCTGCGGGAGTCTTTGGGTGCCCCCATAACCAGGTATTAGGCCTAAAGACACTTCTGGCAATCCAAATTTAGCCTCAGTAGAAGCTATCCTCATATGACATGCCATCGCTAACTCACATCCACCTCCTAAGGCAAAACCATTAACCGCAGCAATAACTGGGACATGAAAGTTTTCAATTAAGAAATAAGTATTCTGCCCAAACTTAGAAACTTGACCTCCTGACTCTGCCGTAAGATTAGTAAAGCCTTTAATGTCGGCTCCGGCAACAAATGCTTTTTCACCACTTCCAGTAATAATTACACCTCTCAGTCCATCTACAGACTGATATCCTTTAGCAAACCAATCATTCAATGCTTGCATCACATCAGCATTGATCGCATTAAGTGCTTTCGGTCTATTGATAGTAACCGTTGCGATTCCTTCATTTGAGGCTATTAATACTGTATCATTCATATTATTATTGTTTAACCGGTTTAGTTTACAAGATTAGGTTCTAACTCCTTATTCTCATTCAAGAAGTAAAAATTTAGAGACAGCGAAATAATCAAATAAATAACAAAAAGTATAGTTCCAAAGGGAATTATTTCGTCTAGCCCAAACCAATCACCAAGTTGACTTATTAATCCTAGACCTAAGATTATTTTAATTATTTCAAATGGTATAGATAATTTGGAATTATCCATAAGGCTGGTATAACCAAAAACGCTTATTCCTAAAAAAGCCCCATATAAGGCAATAAATAAAAAAGAAAAGTCCGAAATAGATTGGAACATATATATCATCAAAGTTAAGGTGACAATAAGCTGAGTCCATATCCATATATGCATAGATACTGATCCCTCCGTTTGATATTTCACTTGTTCACTAGCAATTTCTGTATATGGTATAGGATCAGAAATTTCACGGTCTGTAGGTCTCCATCCTGTAGGTTTAATAAAAACTTTTAGTTTATCAGACCAAGATTTAGTATTCCAAGAATCTTTCAGCAATATCCAAAGGTGTTGAAAATTTATTAAAAATGGATTCCAAGTATTTGCTTGTCTTTTTACTCCATAAACCGGCACTTCTTCTACTAATTCTTCTTGAAAAGTACCAAACCATTTATCCCACAAGATAAAAACTTGACCAAAGTTCCTGTCCATATATTGGTCATTGATGGCATGGTGTACTCTATGATGAGAAGGGGTCACTATTATAAGTTCTAAGACACTCATCTTTCCTATCAATCTTGTATGATACCAGAACTGAGCAAATAAGTGTAAAGGTGCTACTAAAGCAATGACTTCCCCAGGAACACCAACTATAGCTAAAGGAATAAGAAGAAAGAAAAATACACCAAATACAGCTGACACATTTTGTCTTAATGCACATGCAAGATTAAACTCCTCACTACTATGATGTATTATGTGTCTGTTCCATAGGATATTAATCTCATGCTCGAACCTGTGAGCCCAGTATCCAGCAAAATCCAATCCTATAAAAGTTACTATATAAAGCCATAACTTGGATTCGATTTGAAATAAACTTAATTGCTCAACCATCCATCCATAACTGATAATAACAACCGCTAATCCTAGGACCTCCTTCAAAGAATTAGTAAGTCCAGAGCTCAAACTAGATATGGTATCAAAACTGTTTGCAACAGAAACTCCCTTAATTCGTGAAATACCAAACTCAATAAAAATAAGCACCATAAATAAAGGAATAGCATATGTAAGTACCTCTGCGTATGTCTGCATTATTAAATTTTATGATATATAATGGTAAATATAAGATATTGTACCAATAGAACATGCTTATAAAAAAATATTCAATTATACTTTTAGAGATTAAAAAAACAACTAATCCATTGTAATTGTTAAAATATCATTCAAAAATAAAATTTCGAGTTACCAAAATATTATTGGCATTGCAATTTTGAATAGAGTTATATTTCTATTGTATTTTGGTTATGAATCAAATACTAATAATAAATGTCTATCAAGCTACCAATGATTATTTTGCTCTATATCTTAAGTTCTAATATGAACCCCGCAGCCGCACAGCTTTTAGTAGATCATGTCAATCTTAATAAAAGAGAAGATATAGTTTACATACAACTACAATATAAAGTTAATAGATTTAAAAACGAGACGAGGGTTTCTGTTGATTTTGGTCAAAGTATTGAACTCACTAAGAAATGTAAGAATAATATCTATTCCAAAGACAGCACCATTATTGAATTTAAATCAGTTATTGGTGGATTAAATCACTTATAAAATAATGGATGGTCATTGTTTACAATAGATAATAAAATATCTGGTGGTGGAGACTCCTCTATTTCAACAAATGCAAAATACTTATTTCGAAGAAAAGAAAAAAAATAGACGGAGCGGTCAATCGAAATCAACTACTCCATCTAAAACGCTAATACTACATCTTTAACAAACCATATTTCTCTTATGATTTATCTTTTTTTTGTTTTATTGTACTCGAATGACAGCAGAATTTTAAATTAGTTGCTCTATTAGATACAAATAACTAATATATGAGCTACTTGCTTACGTTTGAAATAGCTACTTTTACAGTAACAATTTGAGAAATAATGGGAAGGACTTTTTTGACTTTGTGCTTGTGCACTCTTATCACGTTTTATGGAACATCTCAATGTCCTGATCTACCAAACAATGTAGAAGTAAACGGAACGAATGATTCTGACTTCGCATTATGTGGTGCCCAATCTGTATCATTTACTGTAGATGATGTAAACTTACCAACAGGAACAATAGATTGGTACTCTAGTACTACATCAGGATTTGATCCATTGACAGGTGGCACATTAATAGGTTCTTCTTCCATAAATAGTGCTGATCCATGTCAAGGTTGCCCTGCAATAGAAGTAATCTATATTGATGCTTGTGGTTCTGAAGCTACAAATGAGTTTGTTATTGCTAGTTCTGGATCAGGTTTTGCAGTCGATGATTTAACATTTATGTTTGACATTAATAATGTATTCGGATCCTTAGGAAATGGGCATATTAATCTAGGAGGGATATGTGGTTGGTCTTTAGGAGACTTGGGTTTAGCTGTAGGATGTCCAACAATGATTAGTGTAGGTCCCGGAGATTATGTACCACCAAACAGCACAGTTATCATTCAAACAAGTTCGTTTGGAACCACATCTTATAATTTCTCTGGGCTCTGTGGTACATCAGAGTGTATATACGTGGTAAAAAATTCTTGTGATAGGACCGCGGGTGGATTTTCCAATTGCTCAAATAGCGCTAATTCTCTAAGAACAAGCACACTGGGTCTCACATGTGGATGTAGTGATGCTCTGACTTATGATAAATTAGACCCTGCGTTTGTTGCTATATGTGATGTAGATGGCAATGGCATGCATGTATTTAAAGATTTAACATATGCAAATAATGGGTGTGCGATTGGTCCAAATTTAGGATCAATTCCTCAATTTGCATATTCAGCTGTAACAGATCCATTTAATTACGCATTTACTGATGCAGATTGTAATATGGAACAATTTATAGTTGGAGTTTTAAATTCTAATCAATATAACGAAAATTGTTGTGATGAACAACTCACTGAAGAATACTCATTTACTATTTCATGTCCTGAAGCCCAGATAAGTGGAGGTGGAGTTCTTTGTCCAGGAGATTGCGTAGAGATTGATGTTTTATTTACTGGAGGAGCTGCTCCTTATGAACTCAACATGCAAGTAACAGGATCCATTCTGCCAATTCCATTCACAATTCCTGGTTTTGCAGTAGATGATAAAATTACTATCTGTTATGATACTGGCGGACCACCTTTTGATCCTGCCACTAATACAGCCAATATACCAGCCTTATTCGGTGGATTCTCTGGAACATTAGCGCTACTAAGTTTTACGGATGCTGATGGCTGCGCTGGAATGGTAACAGGCGGTTCCGTTTCTATAGAATTCAATGATGCGCCTGACGTTGTCACTCCCCCTCCATTCACAGAATGCGATATGGGTGATGGAACTGCATTTTTCATACTTTCCAATTTTGACAATATTATAAATGATGGATCTGGTCTACCAGTTAATTATTTCTCAGATGCTACTGGAACGATGCCAATATCGACCCCATATCAAACAGGATCTACTACCATATATGCACAAGTAGATGGTGATCCATGTGATAGTGAATTAGTACCTGTTATATTAGAAGTTATATCAAATGGCGATGCAGGAGTTGTAAATATGTTCTGTAACACTGGAGGTGGAAACAGCACAGAATGTACAATATGTGACAGTGATGGTATCCCTGGAGAGCAAGTAACACTTACGATTGCATTTCAAGATGGATCAGTAGTATATAATTATGAAGTCAATGTAACACCAGCCAGTGGTGGATCATATACAATCAATGGTACCTCAAATGGTGGCACAGGGACTGTCATTGAAGATATATTCCAAACAACTACTTTCCAAGTAACCATAGTTGATCCAGATAATGATTGTGCTGATATGACTGATCTAGGTGATCCAGTAACTATAATTTATGGAATTATACCGGACATGATAGATCCAGGTGATCTGTCTAATTGTGGAGACATAATCTTACCCGCTATTATGGGCAATGAAATCCCACCAAATGCAGGATACTATACAATGCCAGGAGGCATGGGCACACAATACATGGAAGGTGATATTATTTCTACCAGCACAACATTATATCTCTACGGTGGATTTGAAGATTGCGAACAAGAATTCGAAATAGAACTTACAATTGAGACCGCTTCTATTATTGATGATCCGGGTACAATAAATACTTGTGGATCCTATATCTTGCCAGCTATCTCAGGTACTAATGTTGATAATGCCAATTACTATACTGAGACAAATGGCGGCGGTTCTATTCTGCCTATTGGACAAAACATAACAGCCAGTACTACAATTTACATTTTTGATCCAGTATGCCCAGGATTAGAAGTATCATTTATGATCAATATTACTCCTGGAAGTGTCATTACAACTGGTCCAGATACAATAGTTTGTGACACCTTCTTCCTTGGAATTATTGAAGGAATTGACTTAACTGGCAATGAAACATATTATGAATTGAATGGTGGAGCAGGACAAGAGTTAAGTATAGGAGATACAATCACTCAAGATTCTACTATATATATTTATGATAATACCCCTGGCTGTATTATCGAAATTCCATTTGTAATAGCAGTTGTGAAACCACAATTTCCAGGATTGGATTCAACAATTACTATTTGCGAAGGTGACCCAACATTGTATAATATTAATGAATTATTAGCTGGAGACATCCCAGATACAATGGGTGTATGGGTAGAAAATGGAACATCAATAATTAGTGACGATACTATGGTTGACTTTTCATCATTGATAGTAGGTTCATATACATTTGATTATATGATAAGTGATACCATTTGCTTTGATGCCTCTTCAACATTAAACGTAAATATTATTGGTATTGTAAATGCTGGTATTGACACACTATTGGCAGTTTGTGAAAATATATCTGGCGTCAATGTTTATGAACTTTTGGGAAATCCTGATCAAGGAGGAATATTTGTTGACAACACAGGAACGCCTGCAGCATTTGACCCAGCGAATGCTACATTCACGACTGATGTTCCAGGACTTATAGTTTATAATTATATAGTGGGTGATCCATTATCTTCATGTGGAGCTGACACTTCAATTTTCTCTGTAATAACAGGCATTGAGATAGAAGCGGGGCAAGAAGTAAATGAGACAATATGTGCTGGTACTGAGATATCTCTTTCGTCACTTTTAACTAACAATAGTACTATAGGCATATTCTCTGAAACTACTCCAAGTGGTGGAATTGTGAATACAAGTGACTTTAATAGTGATCTTGTTGCTGATGGTGAATATATCATATATCATATCTTGGCTGGCAGTGGTCAATGTCCTGATGACACAGCAGTAATTACAATAACAGTAGTAGATGGCCCAAGCGCTGGAGATGAACAATCAGAAGAAGTTTGTGGGAATGAAATTATTGATTTAGAAACACTTATTGATCCATCTGCCGATCAAAATGGTACTTTTTATGATGGAGGTGTTGAAATTACGAATACTATTATTGACTTCTCAACAATAACGGGAGATCAAGAATATTTATACATAGTCGGTGACGGAATATCGTGTCCTTTTGACACTGCTGAGATTCTCATTACAGTACCGATAGCTCCTATCGTCAGTTTGGTAGTCGACAATTCTACTATATGTACTGGTGATTGTGCTACTTTCATTTTAAATGCTGATGCAATAGGTGCTCAAGAAATAACAGCATTCTACAGTATAACTGGCGACGATGGATTCTCAGAAAATAGAATGGCTACCTTCATGGATGCAACTGCACCGCTGAGTGTAGAGTTATGTGAAGGCAATGGAAACCAAACAAATAACTTCTTGATGATTGGCAATTCGTATACTATAACTTTTGATAGTTTACATCTTAATGATTCCGATTGTGTCTATTTTCCTACTCTGAATACAACTATTGAAGTTCTATCAAATTCAGATTCATTATTTCAAAGTATACACTGTTTTGATGAAGAAGTAACGATCGGAGGTAATGTGTATACTGAAGGTAACTCATTTGACTCATTTAGTATTCCGGCAGCCAACGGTTGTGATAGTCTTATTACTGTGGCATTGACATTTCAGTCATCAATTGAGGGAGAAGTTATAGAAACTAGATGTGTGGGTGAATCAATAGACGTACTTGGAATCACATATACTTCTGACTATACTGGCGATACAACTCTTGTGGGAGCAAGTGTAGCTGGGTGTGATAGTTTAGTTACTATAGCACTCTCATTTTTAGCCTCTGTTCCTGGTCAATATTCTGCTACAGCTTGCGAAGGCGAAAGTGTAGATGTCCTAGATGTCATCTATACCGCTAGTTACTCAGGAGATACTACTCTTGTGGGTGCAAGTGCCGGAGGATGCGATAGTGTAATAACATTGGATATTACTATTCTGCCAAATGAAATGGCTGACTATTCCAGGACAAAATGTGAAGGCGAAACAGAAGAAGTGGGTGGTATTCTATTTACTGAAAGCATGAATTTCGGTGATGCTACTATTCCAGGTGGAGCTGCTAATGGTTGTGACCTTATTTTAGATGTATTATTTACTTATATACAAACCGTTGAGATAGTGTTGGATACAACAGTGTGTGACAACTTCAGCATTGATATAGGCGGAGAAACATTTGACATTTCAAATCCTGTAGATATGATAATTCTACCCTCAGGTAATATAGACGAATGTGATACTATATTTATGATTGATCTAGATTTTTCACTCGCAAGTGTTGATTCATCAATTGTATTCTCCACATGTGACGATGATGTCTTCTATGTAATTGGCGGTAAAACATTCAACAGAACGAACCCAATAGGTTCTGCGATAGAATTTGGTTTAAATGGTGAGTGTGACACAACATTCAATGTTGATATAACTTATGGTGAAATGCAAGTTGATATTCTACCAGTAGATGCAGGATGTGAGGTAATCGACTCTGGGTCAGTAATCATCAACAATATTAATGGTGTTCCTCCTTATAACATCATTTATAATGGAAACAATACAATAGCATTTGTATTGCCTGTTGAGATTCCTTTGCCTATCGGAATGAGTGAACTATTAATCACGGATGATGGCGGATGTCAAACTACTGTACCTTATGAAATTCTCGAAGGAGAAGAAGGTGATTTTAGTATAGTAGCAAATGGGAATCAACTTACAATCATTGGTGGAATTGCAGATTCAGTTTTATGGTCTCCTCTTGATTCTATTAGTTGTATAGATTGCATAGATCCAATAGTAAATCCTTCTTCAACTACTAACTACAGTGTAACCGTCTTCTTTGGTGGAGATTGTATGCTAGCTCTAGAATACTTATTTGCAGTAGATGACAATGTAGAAGATTATGTATTACCTAGTGGATTTAGCCCTAATGGTGATGGTACTAACGATAATTTCTTCCTTACGATTACAGATGGTGCTATCGGCATACCTCAAAGCATGGAGGTCTACGATAGATGGGGTAATAGAGTACATACCACTATTGGTGATCAAGTTGTGCTATCAGGCTGGGACGGAACTAAAGCGGGAACACAAGTGTCTCCTGGAGTATACGTTTATAAAGTCCTTGTCCTAGAAGGAGAAAGAGTAATTACACTCTTTGGAGATGTAACTTTGGTAAGATAGAATGGTAAAAATAGCATATTCTCCGATCTACAAATATGAATTACCTGAAGGTCATAGATTTCCTATGATCAAATATGAGCTAATTCCAGAACAATTGCTTTACGAAGGTTCGGTAACTGATGCTCACTTTTTTCATCCAGATAAATTGACGGATGCGCAGATTTTGTTGACCCATACTTCTGAATATCTGGACAAATTAAATAATCTTACACTTGATAGAAAAGAGGTAAGAAATATCGGTTTTCCAGTTGCTAAAACTTTGATCGATCGAGGTAAGTATATAGCCAATGGCACTTTGCAATGTGCAAGATATGCGATGGAGCATGGCTGTGCTATGAATATTGCAGGTGGCACGCACCATAGTTTTGCAGATCGAGGCGAAGGATTCTGCATTTATAATGATATCGCAATCAGTTCAAATATTCTCCTAAATGAAGGCCTATCAAAACAAATACTAGTTGTAGATCTCGATGTTCATCAAGGCAATGGAACTGCCAAGATTTTCGAAAACGATGAACGGGTATACACTTTTAGTATGCACGGTGAACGCAACTACCCTACTCGCAAAGAAACTTCTAATCTTGATATTGGCCTACCTGATAAAACGGAGGATGGTTTATTTCTTTCTCAATTAAAAGACACTTTACCTAGATTAATTGAAAAAGTAGAACCAGACATGATATTTTATCTGTCTGGTGTAGACATCATAGAAAGTGATAAGTTAGGTAGGCTTTCGGTGACCAAAGAAGGATGCAAAGAAAGAGATAAATTTGTCTTTCAGATTTGTAAATCCAACAATATTCCTGTTGCGGTAAGTATGGGAGGTGGTTATAGTCCGAAGATATCAGATATCGTTGATGCCCATGCTAATACATTCAGAATGGCTTTAGATATATATGAATAATTAATACCATTCAAAGGTATAATTACGCTTTCTCTAGTGTGAAACCAAAAGTTGAACCTTCACCCAAAGTACTTCTTACATTGATTGTTTGATCATGTGCTTCTACCAAATGTTTCACTATCGAAAGTCCAAGACCTGAACCCCCTTTGAGTCGACTACGACTTCTATCAACTCTATAGAATCTATCAAAAAGGTGCTCTAAATGTTTCTCCTCAATACCAATACCATCATCTGAGATTTCGATAAGTATATTTTTGTGGAGGTCAAAAGTAGAAACTACAGTTGTCCCTTCTTGATTACCATACTTTAAGGTATTCGTTATCAAATTATTTAAGACTTGGCGAATAGCTTCAATATCTCCTTTTACCATCAAAGGAAAATCTCCGTTAGTGCCTAATTTGAGTTTAATTTTTTGTTTCTCAGCCATTCTTTTGTGATCTTGAAAAACGTCTCTTATCAATTCATAGATATCAAATTTTTCAATATCAAGTTCCATTATACCGGATTCAATTTCCCCTATCGATTCTAGATCTTCTACAATATGTTGCAATCTATCAGCATTCTCAGCAGCTCTATTTATATACTTTAGATTTATTGATTCATCATAAATTCCACCATCTAGCAAGGTGTGTAAATAACCTTGAAGAGAAAAAATTGGTGTTTTCAATTCATGAGAAACATTTCCAACAAAATTCTTTCTGTATTCGGCCAAGGTTTGCAAAGATTCAATTCTTTTTTCTGTTTCTGACGCCCAATTAAGTACATCTTTATTTACATCGTCTATACTTACTACATCTTCTAATATGGTCTTTTTTGAACTCTTCGTTTTAGAATTATGGATAAACTTATAGATCACTCTCAATTTATTATAGACGTATTTTTCTAATAATTGTAGTATGAAAAAATACAATACAGCCATAGAGACAACTATACCCGCTAAAAATGGTAATAGATCAATAGTACTATCATATATAAAGTAAAATAGACTAAATAGAGCAAGAATAACTAAGGCACAAATAAATGTGATAGCTGCCGAAAGATTCTTTATTGATAAATTATCAAACACAAATAAGAAATTGAAGTAAGATTAGTGTGATTGTTCAAATTTATAACCCACACCTTTTAACGTGTGAATATAATGACTTCCAAGCTTCTCTCTAAGTTTACGAATATGAACATCAATAGTTCTATCACCGACAATAACTTCGCTTCCCCATACTTTACTCATTATTTCAGCTCTCTTGAATACTTTACCAGGTTTAGAAGCTAACAACGCTAATAGATCAAATTCCTTTTTAGCCAAATTGATAGTCACTCCATCTTTGGTCAATTTATAATGTTCGAAATTAATCTCTAATGGACCGAAAACTTTAGTAGAGTTATCAGCAGATTTCACAAGATCTGGATGTCTTCTCAACAATGCCTTTATTCTTGATTTGAATACACTTGGTTTAATCGGTTTATTGATAAAGTCATCTCCTCCAGTTTCTAAAGCTGTTACTTGAGTAAATGATTCATTTCTAGCAGTTAGAAAAGCTATAATTGTATTGTTAAATTGTTCTTCAGATCGCAACATATCACACACTTCAATACCATCATATTCTGGCATCATGATGTCTAATACTATAAGATGAGGATCGAATGTCTTTGCAATTTTTATAGCTTCCATTCCATTACAGGCTGTCTCCACATTATATCCTTCTTTCTTAAGGTTATAACTTAGGAATTCAATAATGTCTTCTTCGTCATCAACGATAAGCACTCTAATATCTGTATTCATGATTATAGATTAGTATTCTGTAAATGTAGTGAGCCAGATCAACAATGATTGATTGCCAAAGTTATTTTTACGTTACTATTAGATTAATACAATTAATCTTTTTTGAGTTCCTTGATTTTGAGATGAATTTTTTGCTCAATAGAATAATAAGTCTCTAAGTTGCTCTCAAGAAAAATCATCAATTCTGCAAATTGAACACTATCTATTTCCCGTATTTCAAATACTTGTTTTGTATATACACTCAACAAACTATCATGATTGATACCTCTTGTGATCCTTGATGCTTCACCCGCATAGTGCATGTCTATCAACACATCTATTACTTTCTCCTCTGGCATTGGTAGTTTGTTTACCGCTTTTTCTTTTGAAGAACAGCCAATGTTAATTAGCATTAAAATACAAAATAAAAATATTAAAATCCGCATTAAAACATTTTAGGATATATGAAATTCAGCAACTGAGAATTCATAGGATCAAGTTCGCTCCATGTTTTCGCAGTACTCTTGATAGCTAGAACGCCACAAGTCGGCACATTGTCTATATATTTATTGCTGACGCTATTAGCTAAATATGTGATTCCTGGATTATGACCAAACATCATGACTGAACTTATTGAATCATCAATTAATTGGGCCTCTTCAAAATAAGTATCCTCTGGTGCATGGTACAACTTTGGATTCACTTGAATTTGAGCATCATTTAGACTAAATCTTTCAATAAAATATTTACAGGTTTCTTGTGCTCGTGTAGCATTACTAGTAATAATTAATTCTGGAATATATTTCAACTCCTTACACTTTGAACTCATAAAGGGTGCATCTCTTCTTCCTCTTCCATTCAAAGGCCGATCTATATCCTTCATTGACATATCTGCCCAAGAGGATTTTGCATGGCGTACTATATAAACAGTTTTCATTCTTAATTACTTTTGAAATTAGATTTATTCAAAGATCAATTAATTAATCAAAAGTCATAGAAAAACATAAAATTTAGTTTAAATATTGACTTTAAACGTATTACATATTGCATAATTGAATAATATATACTATATTAGCACTGTGTAAGTTTTGGTTATTTTAAAATAGTTCGTTTTTGCTCCGAAATATTTCGGAGCTTTTTTATTTCTCTCGCTTTTAAAAATCACCACCTTAATAAGCCACTTCCCCATGTAAAACCACTTCCAAATGCTGCTACACATACTAAATCTCCATCTTTAATCTTTCCCTCTTCCCATGCTTCACACATCGCTATTGGAATAGATGCGGAGGTAGTATTTCCGTATTTTTGAATATTATTAAACACTTTTTCATCAGGCAATCCTAATCTTTTTTGAACAAATTGACTAATTCTCAAATTCGCTTGGTGTGGGATAAACATATCAATATCACTTGTTGAAAATCCAGCGGAATCCAACGCCTCTTTTATCACTGCTGGAAACTTCGTTACTGCATGTTTAAAAACCAATTTACCATTCATAAATGGGGAAAACATGTATTCATCAATCATCTTTTGTGTTACGAATACGCCTCCGAACTTATCTGTATCAGGATAACCAAATTGTTCTGTTCCCACGTGGTACCCTCCGTGTGATCCTGGATTGAGCAAAGAAAGCTCTTCTGCATATGTTCCATCACTGTGAAGATGAGTGGTTAATATTCCACAATTTTCGTCTTCAGTAGGTTGCAATATGAGTGCTGCTGCCCCATCTCCAAAAATAACAGATACACCTCTTCCTTCTGTCCTAAAATCCAATCCCATCGAATGCATTTCCGAACATACAAATAAAATATTCTTATACTTTCCTGCTTTGATAAATTGATCTACCACTTCTAAACCATAAACAAATCCAGAACATTGATTTCTAATATCTAGGGCTCCAATTTCTCCTTTAGTAATGCCTAATTCTCTCTGCAACAGAACTCCACAACCAGGAAAATAATAATCTGAACTTATAGTTGCAAATACTATAAAATCTATATCTTCTTTAGTTATCCCTGCACGTGCAATAGCTTCTTTGGCAGCGGCAGCTCCCATAGTTGTTGTAGTCTCATGGTGTTTTCTAGCATACCTTCTCTCCTTTATTCCTGTTCTTTCTTGGATCCATTCATCAGAAGTATCCATATATTGAGCAAGATCCTGATTTGTTACTACTTGTTCAGGAAGATATTTTCCTATACCTGCAATTTTTGTTCTAATCATGTCTTTAAAGATTTGAGAAGATTTTTAGAAATGGGTTTAATTATAAGGTATAGATACAGTAGGATCTAAGTACCATGCTTTCGATGATAAACGCTTCCTAATATCATTAAGATAAACATCTATATCGACATCAGAGCAATCAAATTTGAATCCTACTCTAGTCATACCTTTATACTGACTTGTAAATGCTTTCTTACCGTCCCGTTCGATCAAACTGATCATACGAGTAATATTGCTTGCCCTTTTTAATGAACCAAGAATAATGATACATTTTCCTGATTCTGGAATTATGTCTGCGAATTTATTTTCTGATCCAGCTGTATTTTCAACTTCTGGAGTTTTTACAACTGGTTCTTTTTCAACTGCTGCTTCAGCAATAACAACTGCTTTTGAGGTCTCATTTTTATTTACCTTCGAGTTATCAATTAATTGTTTTAACTCTTCATTCAATTTAGCATCAGTTTTATCTAGAATAGATGTTCCTTCAAGCATCTTATCTACTTCTTGGTACTTTTTATCTAAATCAACGTTAGATTGAGTTTCTGTTCTTTTGGTAAAAATATCGGTTGTGCCATCTAAAGTCGATTCGTCTAGTGTGCCTATTTCTTCATTGGGATCATTGAACATCGTAGTGTCCTCATTCGAACACTTTTTAAACATAATAACAAACAATATAACCAAAGCGGCTATCATTATTCCAGCAATGATAGGTTGCAGCCATCCAAACTTACTTTCAGATCTGATTGATTGGTTCTGAGTATCTATAACATAGTCAACTGCGCTATTCTCCTTGATTCTTTCTATAGGCTTAATAGATAATGATGATAGATTTCTAAATTCTTTTGTAAATAAATCTAATACTGGCTCAAAAGTAATTTTATCAAGCTCTTCATTCCTAATTAAAGTACCTAAGCCATTAATTTTATTAGAATTTATATTGATTAGTTTATTAAAAGCAGACTGGCTATAATCTGAAATTGCTTTATCGATCTTAGAATTTGTAAACCTATCGGTTTCCTGAATATATTTTTTGAGAGAGTGATCTGTCGAAGGATCATCATTAAACAAAATATTTAGAGAAGGGGGATGTATTAAAGATTTATCATCTGAAATTTGTGCAGGAGACTGCGATAATATAAACGTACCTATCTCGGGTAGATATACTTTTCGTTGTTCTCTCAGGACTTGTCTTATAAAGTATGGAATGTCTATTTTCATATATGGCATTCGACCAATTGCAAAGATAACAGGAATTATTTACTTAAAATTAAATTTTGAATATTTATCAACTCTACTTCTTAAAGCAACAACAATGCCCAAGGTGATAAATTGAACACGAAAATATAAAGATTTCCTTTTTACAGATTGGTGACCACATTATTAATCCCAGTATGTAAATTTGCATACAAATAAAAGAATATTCTTTGTTAGTTGTCGGTAAGAGAGTCTGAATAACTTTGTCTCAGAATAATGTAACCAATATTAATAGCATCAGATCTGTTTGTAAAAAAATGAAAAATGAAAAGAGATAAGTCCCAAGAGTTATTTGACGAAGCAAAAACATTATTTCCAGGAGGGGTAAATTCTCCTGTTAGAGCATTTAAATCTGTTTCTGGTCCTCCACTATTTATAAAAGAAGGTAAAGGAAGTCGATTTACGGATGAAGATGATAACACTTATCTAGATTTTTGTTGCTCATGGGGTCCACTTATCATGGGCCACAATAATGATAAAATAAGAGAAGCAATAACTGAAACAGTAGCCAAAGGCACTTCATTTGGTACTCCTACTAAATTGGGTAATGAAATTGGTAAACTTATAATCGAAAACCATCGCTATTTAGAAAAAATCAGATTTGTAAGTTCTGGAACAGAGGCTGTAATGTCAGCTATTAGACTAGCAAGAGGATATACAGGTAAGAACAAAATTGTAAAATTCGAAGGTTGTTATCATGGACATGTTGATTCTCTACTCGTTAAAGCGGGTTCCGGATTAGCAACATTTGGAGAAAGTACTTCCGCTGGTATTCCAAAGAGTTTTATAGAAGAGACCCTAGTTCTATCTTTGAATGATTTGCAAGGATTTCAAGATTTGTTAGAAGCACAATCAGATGACATCGCAGCTGTAATAATAGAACCAATACCAGCTAACAATGGATTACTGCTTCAAGATCAAAATTATCTAGTTTGGTTAAAGACCCTTTGTGATAAATATGGAGTTTTATTAATATTCGATGAAGTGATATCAGGATTCAGAGTTGGATTTGAAGGAGCATCGGGATATTATACAATAGAGCCTGATATTATTACTTTTGGCAAAATAATAGGTGGTGGTATGCCTGTAGGTGCTTATGGTGGACGAACAGAGATTATGAGTCATGTTGCACCAGATGGTCCTGTTTATCAAGCGGGTACACTATCTGCAAACCCTGTAGCTATGGCAGCAGGTATAGCTGTTCTTAAGCAATTGTTAGAACCTGGATTCTATGAAAAATTAGAAGCTAAAACAAAGAGATTTTGCGATAAGATTCAATCTCACATTGAAATTAAAGGTCATAAAATGCACATGGTTCAGATTGGGAGTATGTTCTGGTTTGCAATTTCTGACAAAAGAATAATGAGTGCGGACCAAATTGATCCAAAAAGCATGGAGGTATTCAAAAAAATGCACCATTATTTGTTAGAAAACAATGTTTATCTTGGACCAAGTGGATATGAAGTAGGTTTTGTTTCTGCAGCTCATACGGAAACTGATCTTGATGAAGCCTCAGTAAAAATATGTAAGGCGATAGATTATGCTTTTGCATAAAAAAGAACAAATGAAAAAAAACAAAAGCCTTAGGGTTCTATCTTTTATTGTAATTGGTTATATGCTACTTGCACTATTATGGTGGGCAATCTTATTGCACAGAAAGAATACCGAGGTCTTTGTTTTGAAATCAGATTTGCTAAAAGAACAGTTCATGAATAAAGCTGGAGTTGCTAATATGGATGTGACTTCAATGCCAGAATTTCAAGAAATCAAGTCTGATTATAAGCGGCAGATGTATATGATTTTTGGAGAGGCTATTGTATTTGGCTGTACACTTGTTATGGGAATGTACTTTATAAATAGAGCATATAATAGAGAACTTTCCGCTGCAGAAAAACAGAAGAATTTCTTACTGTCTATTACGCATGAGCTAAAATCTCCCCTAGCCTCTATCAATCTGATACTTAGCACATTTATTAAACGAAACCTACCTAACGAAAAAATTAAAGAATTAAGTGCTGATGGGCTTAAAGAAAGTACTAGGTTAGAAGAACTTTTTAATAAAATATTGATTAGTACAAGACTGGGCCAGGCATATCAATTCAATTTTGAAAATGCTAATATCTCAGATCTTATTTCGAAAAGTGTTGATAGATTTCAAAATCTGCATCCTGAAGCAAAGTTGATAAAAAACATTCAACCTGGAATATTACATAATATTGATCAAGAAAGTATTGTATCAGTAATCAAGAACCTATTAGAAAATGCCTTAAAGTATAGCCCAAACGAAAAACACATTAGTGTAGATCTACGTAAGGAAGGTAATGAAACTATAATTGAAATTTCTGACCACGGAGTTGGAATACCAAAAGAAGAAAGAGAAAAAATATTCGATCAGTTCTACAGAATAGGTAGCGAAGATACAAGAGCCTCAAAAGGTACTGGATTGGGTTTATACATTGTAAAACAGATAGTACAAGCGCACAAAGGTAAAATCAAAGTCATGAATAATGATGGTTTAGGAACAAAATTCATCACGACATTGTAGTATATTGAGCAAACTATTATGCTTAAGCAAAATGAAAAATAGATTATGAGAATATTATTGGTTGAAGACGAAATCCAAATACGGAAGCTAATTAAAATGAACCTCGAACTTGAAGGTTATGAAGTGGTCTCCGTTGATAATGGAAGAAAAGCCATTGACATTATTGAGGGACAACATTTTGACCTTATGATATTGGATGTAATGCTTCCTGAGGTAGATGGTTTTCAAATCTGTCAAAAAGTAAGACTGAACAATACTAAAGTGGGAATCATCATAGTCTCAGCCAAAGATACTAGCCAAGATAGAATCAGCGGTTTGAAATATGGTGCTGATGATTATATGACGAAACCGTTCAACCTAGAAGAGTTATTGCTTAGAGTAAGTAATCTTCTTAAACGTAGTAGCGAAGAGACGGTAAGTGATCTTGAATATTATGAATTTGGAGCCAATAAAGTGAACTTCATAACTTATGAAGCAGATGGAGCTAAAGGAACTTTCAGACTAACTCAAAAAGAAGTTCTCCTTTTAAAAATGCTAATTGAAAGAAAGAATGAAGTTGTATCTCGAAAGGAAATCCTACAGAATGTATGGGGTTATGATGTATATCCTTCTACAAGAACTATTGACAACTTCATTTTGAATTTCAGAAAGTACTTTGAAGTTGATCCGAGACACCCAGAGTTTTTTCATTCTGTGAGAGGTGTTGGGTATAAGTTTGTGATTTTAAGTTGATTTAATTCAAATTCAATAGATATTTAATGTTCAGGAAGACCATTTACACACTAACGATTCTTATATTTTTAACATGCATAGGTTTTACTCAATAAGTGTTCAATCCTATAAATTATGCTTTCGATTGTTACTGCAAAGTGAAACTTCCTGAATTGACTAAGACGCTACATATTTATGATGGAATAGACTCTAGCATTGAGACAGAAGAATTCACAATCATACTCAAAACAGGTAAAACGAAATGGGTCAAGAGAAAAGCGGATAGGAATTGTCTTTCTGCTAACCCTGAAGATTGTTTGGTTTGGTGTTTAGAAGAAGAAACTATACCTATGATATATGATATTGTCAAGGATACATCTACTACAACAGAATGGTATCCATATAAATATACGATTCGAGCAAAAGACCAAACTAAAAAAGTACAAGTACTTTGTAAAAATGAACTAACTCAAGAGCTTCTAGATGCGCTGAAGACTCAATTGCATTCATTGAGCTAAGATCTAAAACCAAATAAAAAGAACAAAAAACTGAAAGGCAAGTTCATGAGAGAGTTCAAACTGTTTCAAGAAGATTACAACCTACCGATTGGCAAATGGACCATAGAAACTATGGAGTTTTTATGTGAAACCAAGTTAAATTAGGTGAGTAGCTCAATAGCCATATTGAGTTAATGAATTAAGCTATGCAGTGGATTGAACAATTCCGTTCCTATTCTATTTATTATAGTACTTTTTTGCTCAGAATGAATTACATTTAATTCTTCAAAATTGATCAATGAAAGAACTAAACAATTTTCCCGTACAATTAGATATTCCAGTACGATGGGCTGACATGGATGCCTTCAAACATGTGAACAATGTTGTTTATCTGCAATGGGCAGAAATGGCAAGAATACAATATTTGACATCCAACATTACAGGGGATCTTAATAACATCAGATTGGGACCTATTTTGTCACGTCAAGATTGTAGATACATATTTCCAATCACATTTCCAGATACTGTTTCTCTTGGTTGTCGAGTATCTAAAATCCAAGAAGATAGGCTTACTTTCGAAATCAAGATTTTTAGCCAAAAATATGAAAAGCTGTGCGCTATAATTTATAATACTGTTATGGCATACGATTTTGTCAATCTCAGAAAATCTGATATTCCTGTGGATTGGGTAATGAAAATCCAGGATATAGAAGAGTAAGGTTTGCTTATTTATATCTGTTTCATTTTTTATTTATAGTTATAGTATCTACATGTTGACCTCCTCTCCCTGTTTTGATTGTCTCTTTGCAGTTAAAACATTTCTATGATGCGTTCTTTTAGAACGCTGTTCCTCTCGAAAGAGGGACATATATTACTTGGCTCAGGTAGGTCATTTCAATCCTAAATACAGCCAGAGCCATACTGCTCATATTCTCCTTATCCTAACTTACCAGCAATATACCCAGTCGTCCATGCGGATTGAAAATTATACCCACCAGTAATACCATCCACATCAGTCAGTTCACCTGCGAAATATAGATTCGGGTATTCTTGACTTGCCATTGTTTTGAAATTAATAGAATCCAAACTAACACCCCCACAAGTAACAAATTCCTCTTTGAAAGTTGTCTTTCCACTAACTTGATAAATATCATTTGTCAAAATATTAATCAGACGGTTGATACCTTTTTTTCCTATCTCACTCCATTTGGCTCGTTGAGAAAGACCACATCTATCAATTAAAAAATGCCAGAGTCTTTCGGGTAATAGATAAGGTCTGAAATTTGCTAGTATTTTATTCGATTCGTTCCTTATTATTTCTTCAAGAACCTGAGCTACTTTTTCATTATTGACTTCGTTCACCCAATTTACTTGCACTTTAAACTTATAGTTACACTCACTCAAAATCCTTGCACCAAACGCTGACAATTTCAATATTGCTGGTCCACTCATTCCCCAATGCGTAATCAACAGCGGTCCATCTCCTTTTAGTTTAGTGCCTTGAATATTGGTTAGAGCTTCTTTTACAACTATGCCCATAAGTTCAGTAATATTTTCATCAGGCATATTGAAAGTAAACAAAGAAGGAACAGGGTCTTTAATCTGTAAATTGAGATCTTCTAGCCATTTAAATCCTTTTCTCATAGGAGTTCCACCTGTTGCTACGATCACCTTATCAAATGTCTTTTGCCATTCTCCAAAGTCAAGTTCTATTCCTTCTTCATTTGGATTAATAGCTTTGACACCACAGCTCAATTTGATAGAAATTCCTAACCGCTCACTCTCGGATAAAAAACAATCGATAATGGTCTGTGAGTCTTGCGAAACTGGAAATACGCATCCATCTTCCTGGGTAATAAGAGCAACTCCCCTACTCTCAAACCAATCCATCGTATGTTGAGTGTTGAATTCATAAAAAGCTTTACGGAGTTTCTTTTCTCCCCTAGGATATGCCTTTGCAAGTAGCTTAATATCAGTTTCTGCATTGGTAACATTACATCTTCCACCCCCAGATATTTTTACTTTTGAAAGAAGATTCTTTGACTTCTCATATATAGTAACTACTGCCTCGGGATGGTGTTCTTTAACAGATAAAGCAGAAAAAAAACCTGCTGCTCCACCACCTATTATGGCTACGTCCATTTTTGAATTTTTGAATGGTTAAATGGTTGAATGATTAAATGGGTACGATCCACGATCATTGAAGGTCCCAATATAATTCCTAACAATAATGCCCCCTGTGAAGAACTAACAACTACCAACAAAGATAAACACTCCTAAAAGAACTAATTAACTCTTTTTGCCAAAAGCCATTTTAAATAATACATACGCAAGTCCAGCTGAAATTACCAAAGTAATGCTACCAATCACAGGACTACCTAACAATAACCAACCAGATCCAAATAATGCGGTATAGACAACAGCACAACCCAATAACATCATCAATATTTGACTTGTCAATCCAGGATCTCCATTGAGCCTAACTTCATCTTTTTGTTCAGCGGAGAGACTATTTACAACTGGATTCCATCCATAACCTTTTGGTTGAATCTTAGTATAAAATTTTTGTAATGTACCCTGTTCAGTTGCAGGAGTCAAATAGGTTGCTACTATCCATGCAGTCGAAGTTATAACTACTCCAATGCACATTTTCTCATAGTTTAGTAAATCACCATCATACATTCTTTCGAAATAGAAAGCAATAATAAACGATACTACCATAGCAACAATTTCACTGTATGCATTGATCCGCCACCAAAACCATCTGAGTATAAATAATAGACCTGTCCCTGCTCCAATCTGTAATAATATATCAAAGGCTTGCTTTGCATTTTGTAAATACAAAGCAACAAAAGCAGCTAGAACCATCAATACTACTGTACTCACTCTCCCTATCATGACTTTAGAGCTTTCCGATGCTTTTTGATTCAAAAACCTCGCATAAAAATCATTTACGATGTAAGAGGATCCCCAATTTAAGTGTGTACTAATAGTAGACATAAGAGCTGCTATAAGTGCAGCCAATAAAAGTCCAACCAGCCCTGATGGTAATTTAGTCAACATCGCAGGAAAGGCTAAATCATTACCGATCTTATCTGCTTCAATATTAGGAAATGCTTCGGCGATCGAATTTAAATCAGGATAGACAATCAATGATGCTAATGCAATCAATATCCATGGCCAAGGCCTGATTGCATAATGAGTAATATTAAATAATAATGTTGCTTTCACAGCATCTTTTTCTTCTTTAGCTGAAAGCATACGTTGTGCGATGTATCCTCCTCCACCTGGCTCAGCACCAGGATACCAAGTACTCCACCATTGCACAGCAAGAGGTATCAAGAACAATGGAACTAATAAATCCATGTCATTAAAATCAGGGACAAAATTCAATTTGCCCACAACATTCGGGTGAGTGATTAAGTTATCTAATCCATCAACTCCTGGTAGATTAATAATAAAAACTGTCGCTACAATCATCCCAATCATACTCAACACAAATTGAAATACATCAGTAAGTATTACTCCTCTGAGTCCTCCTACCGCCGAGTAAAAAACTGTAACCACAGATACTAAACCGACCGTTTGTAATGCAGATAATCCTAGCATAACACCACCTATTTTGATCCCAGCTAATAACACACTTGCCATAATCATCACATTGAAGAAAACACCAAGATATATCGCCCTGAACCCTCTTAAAAAGGAAGCTGATTTGCCACTATATCGTAATTCATAAAATTCAAGATCGGTAACAATGCCTGCTCTACGCCAAAGTCTGGCATAAACAAATACAGTCAACATTCCCGTAAGCAAAAAAGCCCACCAAACCCAATTACCAGCAATACCGCCGTCACCTCTTACGATATCTGTTACAAGGTTGGGTGTATCCGCTGAAAAAGTAGTAGCGACCATAGACACACCAAGCATCCACCATGGCATGTTATTACCTGAGAGGAAATATTCTTTGGCACTTTTACCGGATTGTCTTGCAGACCATAGAGCAATGGCTAGCGTCACTACCATAAATAATATGATAATGATCCAGTCGAGCGTTGATATTTTCATAGAGTTCGTTGTTTGAAAAATGAATATATGAAAATATATGGCTATATGAGAAAATTATACTCTCTACAATGTTTACAATTTCACAAATTGAGTATTTACTGTTTCATCAAACAAATTTATGCCCGATAAAAAGTAAGATCCTTGTGAGAGTTCATTAATATTAATAGTAATTATACCGCCTGCATTATTCTCCATTACTACATTTCCATTACTTTCAAAAATGATATATGACTTTAATGTTTCATTTAACGCTATGAAATCACGAGTGGGTTGGGGTATGTAATTAGCTTATTTTCAACTGGTGTATTGGCTATCATTATGGTATCCCCGAGTACATTATATTTAAATAATTGGGTAGAATAATTTTCCGAATGTGCCAAGAAGAATACGTCATCATTTATTCGTTCTACAAAAACAGGATCACTGCCTATTGGCCCTTCATAAAGATCATTTACTAAAGTTAACTTTAAAGAAAATAGATTTAGTTTATATAACTCATTTCCGTATTATGTATCATTTATAACTAACAACTCTGTACTATCTGACAATGAAGTAAAAGCAGCCCCTATAGTTGCCCTTGAAATATCAGAGTTTAGAGCTATAGAATTATTAAGCTCTTTAGTGGACTCTTCATATTGTTTGACAAAATAGATCCTGATTCACCGTCTTCGATTAGGTTAATAATATATTCATCAGTGGTGTATGATCTTTTTAGTGTCTGTAACAGTTCAATCTCTCCGAAATATTCTGGCTCTGTATCCCATGATAAATGAACAAATTTGAATTCCCCTTCTTTCGATACATGCATAATCAAATCATCGTTTGCTCGGAATAATATAATATATTGTATTTTCATTCGATACCGTATCTATTTTACTCTCCTCGTCTTTTTAAAGATAAAAAATTGTAACATATTCTCCAGGATATGCATAGGTAAGTAAGTTATCTTTGAAGCTTAGATAATTTTTATAATATGGTCCTTTATGATATAGTGTTTCGTGGTGACTTGTATTCCCTAATGAATCCAAAAGAAATACTTCTCTGGGTTGAAAAACATCTTCTGCCTTTCGAACAATTAGGAATTTTGAATCATTTGCATTTTAAATTTTCTCACTTTGAGAATAGGATAAACCAAGGGGAGTCACCATTTCAGTATTAGTATTGACAAGGAAATATTGGGCTTGTGAGTTTAACCATTGATAATATATAACACTATTACCACTCGAGTTTAGAACTTTAAATATGAAACTGTTTTCATCAACTGGAATACTATCAATTGCTTTCAAATCTGCATTATAGTGAATATTATCTCGTAGAAAAATAGTGTTTTTTGTTACGTTTCTATATAGTGGCCCGCTTACAGAACTAGTTGTAAGTAAGATACTTTCTGTAACGAGGTTTTCGTCTACAATTACAGCAAATAATGAATCCGCTTTCTTTGTCAAAACATGGACTTCATTACTAACCTCTAAAATTTCATTTAAAAATAGATTATCAACTATCTCAATTGTTTGATCATTTTTCGTCACACATAAATGTCCATTGGATGCAAAAAACAAATTGTCACATGAAGCATGAGCTCCAAAATAGTTTCGATATAAACCAGAATTGGATCTTAGTTCATCAACACTAATTTGCGTAAAAACATCATTAGATGAATCCTAATTCCATAGTTTATAAATATTATCTGTTGTTATCGCGAAAAAGTAAATATGATCATTTCCATTATAAGCTAAATCAATCCGTTTATACTCCTTTCCATTTCCTAGGCTCAACTCTATTGTTGTGTTATTAGTAAAATCATATACATAACAACTCGAAATTTCACCAATTGAACTTGAATAATTGCCGACTTTATAGAATTTGTTACCTATTACAACTTCACGAGTAAATGGACTGCTAGATAATACATCGAGATCATTAAGATCAAAATTATCAGTAGACAACCACTTAAACCTGGAAGCACTTTCAAACCCACCAAATGTGGCCAACAGAATAAATCCCTCAGGATAATTCTCAGATTGCTGAATATAAAAATTGTCTGTTTCTAACATCAACTCACAATTAGTCATAATATAGCAAGTCAAATTCAATGATCCAGTACTCTCCCCAACTCTTGCAAATATATAGTCTTCGATAATAGTAACTCCGAAGATTATATCATATGAACTAAAACAATCAATAGAATGAATAATACCTTCTTGATCATTAATATGGATTATTTTATTTTTATCAATTATATATAGATTATCATCAACAAAACCAAATGAGAAGATGCTATCTTCAGTAATTTCTATTAAATCTCTTTCATTTAATATGAGGTTATAATTACAGATTTGTGTAGCACTATCAATAAAAAAAATAGTCTCATCAGACAAGGTATATCTCGACAATTCAAAATCAATGATATGACTTTCTTTTTCCAACATATCATACACATATAAAAATGACTTCGCATTATGATCCCAAATATTTGTAACCAAAAAGCGATCTTTTATCAATTTTCTGTAAGAATTATATTTATATTCATTTGAGAAATAGACAGTGTCTAATACTGTACCTTCTGTAAAATCCATGACCATATATCCCGACAAATGAAATTCAACAATAATATTATCGAATGACAATAGTCCGGACTGTCTATCTACAAATGGTTGTTCATCATAAGTATGGTAAAACGAGACACCATCATTTTTAAGTTTATATATTATTGTCTCATTTGGAAACCTATGTACAAGGTAAGAAGTATCATTGTACTCCATTAAATTAGGAGTATCATGATAAGAATATTCTAAATACTCTATATCTGACACTTGTAATTGACCATGCAGATTATTTCCAAATAATAGCAGAATTAACGCAAGAAGACTATTTTTCATAATAATTGACGTAATTGTTACCTGAAAGTAGCTTCTTTTGAAAATTGAAGAGGGAATATATATTTAGAATGTCTTGATGAACATGTTCTATTTCCTATAACGTTACATTTCGTAGTGAAGGATAATGTTGATTCTATTATTAATGGATTATTACTAGTGCGCAAGACAGTAACTTCTTTGTCTCTATCCTAAACAAGTTTATATGAACAAAAAATAATCCATGAAAAACATAGTCAAAGAAGTAAGACTATGAGGCAAGACTTAAGAAAGTGATTAATTGAAATGATTTATCAGCCGGGGTTTATTTTATCAATATGCTGTCTCTTATACACATCTGACGCTGCCGACGAAGAGGATAGTGTA
>OJIO01000386.1_pt1 | contig 29998 bp, 29 predicted proteins | sample 1595621 | NCBI WGS metagenome assembly OJIO01 (sample SAMN05416776, study PRJEB24817) | seawater metagenome | isolation source: Sea water | place: Canada:Atlantic | collected 2013-07 | reverse complement strand
CGAGGCTCTTGATCAGCGGTTCGATATGTTCTTCAGCCAATTGGTAATCCCCGAGACGGGTCTTTACGCCCAGGCTTTCAAAGAAAGCACGGGTTTTTTCGATCGCTGCCTCGGCCTTGTCTGACTCGCTGCCTTCATGGATGGACCAGACCCGTTGTGCGTACTGCACCAGCTTGCCGTGCTTGGCGTCCTTGCGTTCTGCCAACATGGCAGGGAGCACAATGGCCAGGGTCTGCGCATGGTCCAGGCCATGGAGGGCGGTGAGTTCATGGCCCAGCATGTGCGTGGCCCAGTCCTGGGGAACGCCGGTGCCAATCAGGCCATTGAGGGCCAGGGTGGCGACCCACATCAGATTGGCGCGCACCGAATAGTTTTCCGGGTCGCTCAGGGCCTGTGGACCGATGTCGATCAGGGTTTGCAGCAGGCCTTCGGCGAAGCGGTCCTGTACCGGGGCACTGGCCGGGTAGGTCAGGTACTGCTCAACAATATGGACGAAGGCATCGACCACGCCGTTTGCGACTTGTCGGGGGGGCAGGGTGAAGCTTTTGGTGGGGTCCAGTACGGAAAATTGCGGGAACACATGCTCACTGTGGAACGGCAGCTTGGCTTGCAGGGACTTGCGTGTGACCACGGCGCCCTTGTTCATTTCCGAGCCGGTGGCGGGCAAGGTCAGGACCGAACCGAATGGCAGTGCACGGTGAATATTGGTGCCGCCCTTGAGCAGGATGTCCCAGGCATCGCCGTCGAATACGGAGGCCGCAGCGACAAACTTGGTGCCGTCGATGACGGATCCGCCACCCACTGCCAGCAGGTAATCGATGCCGTCGCGCTGCACCACGGTTACCGCTTCCATCAAGGTTTCAAAGCTGGGGTTGGGTTCAATGCCGCCAAACAATTGTACCTGGCGGTTACCCAGTGCGGCTTCGACTTCGCCCAGGGTGCCGGTGCGGCGGGCGCTCTCGCCGCCAAACAGAATCAGGACCTTGGCGTCGGCGGGCACCAGGGTGTCGAGAGCGGCAATTTTCCCTTCGCCGAAGGCAATGCGGGTGGGGTTGTAGAAATCGAAGTTGTTCATGGTGCGGTATCCTTGATTGATGGCTCTTGATTTGGTTGGTGGCTTTTAAATAGACCGGTCGTCTAGAGTTGATGGGTAAAAAAGCCCGCTTAATAGCGGGCACAGTTGTGTTCAATGTGGCTGTGTCAGCGTGCGAGCATGCTCTGGGTCAGCGTCATGGCCTGATTCATGGGCTGCGCATTGCGGTGCAGCTTGGTCAGCAGGCTGGCGCCCAGCCATAGCTGGTACAGGTTGCCGGCGGTCTGCTGGGCTGGCTGCGGATGCAGGGAGCCATCGGCAATGGCGGCGTCGATGCAGTTGGCAATGCGCGCCATGACTTGCTCGGTACCATCACGCAGGGTGATACGCATGGCTTCGGACAGGTCGGCCACTTCGGCGCTCAGTTTGACCACCAGGCAATCGCGCAGGCCGGCGGGGCCGCAGTAGTTTTCCTGCCAGTCCTGCCAGTACTGCATCAGCCGACTGATGGCCGGAGTGCCGTCATCGGCGAAGCGGGCATCCAGGTCTTGTACGTAGCTGGCAAAATAATCTTCCAGCAACGCCTGGCCAAATTGCTCTTTGGACTGAAAGTAGTGGTAGAACGAGCCTTTCGGTACGCCGGCAGCTTGCAGGATGGCACTCAAGCCGACGGAGCTGAAACCGCGGGCAGCCAGAATATCGCGACCCGTATCCAGCAGGTGCTGGCGGGTGTCGCGGTGTTTGTCTGGCTGATTGATGGCGGTTTGTGTATTCATGGGCGGCACTCTAACACTTGATTAGACCGGTCGTCTAGTGATGCGGCAGCACCGCGGGTTTGTCCATGAACAGGGCGGTGCGGATCAGGTCCACATAGATCTGCTCCTTGCCGCCATGGCTGAGCAATGACAGGACCTCGCCGTTATTCAGGTTTAACTGAATCTGGCTGTTCAGGTAGCTGCGCTTGCCGGTGCTCAGTATCTGATTGAGCTGAATGGATTCCACTTCCCTGAACGCAATGGTCCGGGGGCCCTCGGGCAGCGTGATGCGCTGTTCGCGACGATCGATGCTGGCCTGGCTGGTACTGGATGCCAGGAGGTAGAGGCCTACCAGGGTGAACGGGATCGACAGCATCAGGCTTTGCATCATGCCGCCCCATTCCAGTTGCTGAAACGGAGTATGGGCAACCATCAGCGCGTCGTAGAGGAAATACAGCTCTACGATCAGCCCGCCTTGTGGTGCGATGATAAAGCTCAACCCCATGGCGCTGAGTATGCCGCTGCGCTTTACCTGTAGCCGGTCGGCCTTCACGACCCGGATGCGCCCGGTCACAAAGTTGCTGGCATTGCGGGTAGGGGCCGTCACGTTGCGGTGCGCGCCGGGATCCAGCCTGAGTGAGGGAATGTCCTCCGGGCGGCTGGCCAGCCAGCGCTGCTCTTCCTTGTTCAGGGCATTCCCGGAGCGAGTGACAATGCCTAGCCCCAGGCCGGCCAGTGCAATGAACAGCACCAGGTTGCCGATCCAGGTGCGCAAGAAGCTGCGTTGCAGCCGGGAAACGCCGGACTGCTGGGTGACCAGTATCTTGTCCAGGCCGGCGCGGGTCTTTTCCAGGTGGGTAATCAACCAGCGGTCGTGGTCACTGAGGGTGGGTTTGGTCCGGGTCTGCGCAATGCGGTCGCTGAGTTCCTGCTGCTTTTGTTGTTGCTTGAGCAGGTTTTCCTGCATGCGGACCATGGCGTCCTGATGCATGCGCCAGTGGTCCTGGGCGGTAGAGATGGCGCCCCCCACAACCAGGGCAATAAAGGTGGCAATCAGTAAACGGTAAATCCATTTCATTATCTGCAGGTCCGTCGGCAGTGAGGGGCGCAAAGAGCAAAGAGTTGCGTATATTACAGGGTTGCCAACGCAGGGGTAGGGCAATGGATGCTTGACCTTGTCGCGCGGGGATATGAGGCTTGCCGCCATACGGATCACTTAATTCAGGATGCTTTCATGTCAGAACTGATTCTGCACCACTACACGCTGTCCCCGTTTTCCGAGAAAGCCCGTGCCATGCTGGGGTATGCCGGCTTGCAATGGCAGTCGGTCACCGTGGCGGAAATGCCGCCGCGCCCCAAGTTGGCGCCGCTGGCCAGCGGCTACCGGAAAATTCCGGTGGCGCAGATTGGCGCTGATGTTTTTTGTGATACCCGCACCCTCAGCCGCGAAATTGCCCGGCTGGGCAACAAACCCGAGCTGGTGGTGGAGAATTGCAGTGAAGAGGTGCAGGCCTTCGTCCGTGAGGTGGACCTGGAGATTTTCCTGGCCTCCATTGTCACGGCGGGGAATTTCACCCTGTTGCGCCGGGTGCTGAAAGAGTCGTCGTTGCTGGATCTGGGGCGCCTGTTGCTGGACCGGATCAAGATGGGCAGCAAGTCGAAAGTGAAAGCCGACAGCCCCCGCGAAATGCGTCGCAAGGTGGCCGCGCATCTGGATCATATGGAAACCCTGCTGAGCGGAAATTTCCTGTTTGGCGATGCGCCCAATGCTGGTGACTTTTCCGCCTACCACAGCCTCTGGTTTCGCCGTGATCTGGCCGGGCGAAGCATTGCGGGTAGCCATCCGAAAGTGGAGGCCTGGATGAACCGCATGCAGGCCTTCGGGCAGGGCACACGCAAGGATATCAGTGCGGATGACGCGCTGGAGATTGCTCGCCAGGCTACGCCGCGGACCCTGCCCGAACAGGTGGAGCAGGCGCCTTTGCTGGGTCAGGCAGTGCGAGTGGCACCGTCAGATTATGGCCGTGAGCCGGTGTTCGGTGAGCTGTGTTATTGCGATGACCGCACGCTGGTGGTTCGTCGTGATGATGCCGTGGTGGGGCAGATTCAGGTGCATTTTCCCCGCGATGGTTTTGTCCTTTCAAAAGCAGACTGACGGAAATATTGATGAGCCAACCCAATAATCCGTTGCATGGCGTCACCCTGGAAACCGTGGTGACGCGTCTGGTTGAACACTATGGTTGGGAAGAGCTGGGGGATCGCATTCGCATCAATTGTTTTATCAGCGATCCGTCAGTGAAATCCAGCCTGAAGTTTCTGCGCAAAACGCCCTGGGCGAGAGAGAAGGTGGAAGCGTTATTTGTGGACACTTTTTCGCGATGAGCTGCCTCAATCTAGCGCAGAGAGTAGGTCGAATTTACCCAAGGGCACAGAGAGCCTGATGGCGTAATCCGACATTAGGCGATGAATCGATTGGCGCGGAAAAAATGTCGGGTTACGGCTACGCCTCTCTGTGCCCTTGGGTAAACTCGACCTGCAAAATTCGCCTTGCCGGCACGGCCCTGATATGGGCGCGAGACACCCGTTAAAGCAAAGCCTTGTCGGTCAGCGCAGCTTGCAGGTCTTGCTCCAGCCCTTGCAGGTTAATCTGAAAGGTATCGGCTAGCAGGCGAGCCATCGCCTGCGGGTCGGTAATGTTTTGCTTGTCACTGCGCCCGTCCGGGTAGCGTACCGTATAGAGCCCGTTCAAGAGTGTGTGGCGGCGGTCTACGTCGGTGCGCACGGCAATCAGGTTATTGACGAATTTTGACGCCGGGTGGCACGCCACGTACCAGTTGGCCATGTCGAAATCGATGGGCCATTGCGTCATCAGGTCGAACCGGTACAGCAGTCGCCATACGCTACCCAGCTGCACTTCAATACGGAAATGGTCGCTCTGGGGAAGAACACGAAAATTCTCCAGCGAAGTGCTTTGGGCTGCCAGGCTGTGCAGCCTCAATGGCGCTGTCGGTGTCATGCCTCCAAACCCTACGTCACTCAAGTATTCCTCATCCTCGATGGTTACCAGCAACAACATATGCGAGCGGGGTGGCTGTGCGTCCTCCGGTTGGTTCCAGTAGACCCGGGCGGTAATCCCCCGCACGGTAAAGCCAAGCGCCGTCAGCACCGCCATAAAGAGCAGGTTGTTCTCGAAGCAGTAACCGCCACGGCCTTGATGAATCAGCTTGTGTTCCAGGCTGGCCAGATCCAGAGGCACCGGCTTGCCCAGCAGCGGGTTCAGGTTTTCAAAGGTGATATGCAGCAGGTGGCATTGCTGCAGGGCGCGCAGGGTTGCCAGGGTGGGCGTGCGTTCACCGGTGTAACCGACGCGTTGGCAGTAGGCATCCAGATCAACAGGCATGACAGGCTCCGGGTTCATCAACAGGAAAAGGGAGAGTACGGCCTCAACCCCGGTTGAGGTAAAGGGAAAAGGCGTATGACTCCGTCGCTGCCGCGATAACGTTTCGGATGCGATGGCGATGCTCACATTATCGCCGCTTTCCGACCATTGGTAGCAATGGCTGCACCAGCGTGGTTCGTGCTGGCTCCGCTGTGGCTTGCAGGGTGACATAATTCCGAAACAGGCGTGAATTAGGTCACAGATGCGTATGCGAAAAGTCGCTTCGAAATCCCCTGCGATTTACCGGTTGCTCGACTGGAAGGACAGCGACAAATGCCTGCTGTTGTCGGTGTTGCTGTTCATCTACATGTCCTTCTATCTGGTCTGGCATCTGGTCACTGCGTTTTACACTGACTTCGGTGCGCAGTACGTCTCCCCGGTCGGCGCCAGGCAGCTTTCCTGGGTGCTGTTATTCAATTTGAGCGGCTATCTGCTGCTCATTCTCTGGGCTTCATTATTACGTAAGGTCCGGCGCCAATCGCCGCTTTTTGTACACTGCTTTGTGCAGTTTTTTGGGGTCAGCTTTCTGCTGCTGGGCCTGATGTTCGGGCTGTATAGCCCGATCACGGGAATGGTGCTGCTCGGTTCACCCCTGGTGGGATTCATCCTGTTCGGCTTCCGTCCAGTGGTTTGGGGCTTCACCGTGAGCACCGTGATGGTGTTGCTGTTGTCCTGGTTGGCGGCCCGAGGTCACGATATTTACGCGCTGTATTTCCGCACCGATCCGGCGGCCAAGGGCTCCCTGTCCTATTACTGGATCGCCAGCACCGTTGCTTTTTCGGTGCCTTTCGTGGCGGGGGTGCTGACGCTGGTGTCCCTGCTGCTGCGCCGCTGGGTATACCGTGAAGCCCAGGTGCGCGCCATGGCCGTGCAGGATCCGCTTACGGGGCTGTCGAACCGGCGGGCCCTGTTTGACCAGTTTGCCCATGAAATGGCTCGTGCCCGGCGCACCGGGGAAGCGCTTTCCGTGTGCGTCATGGACCTGGATCATTTCAAACAGATCAATGACCGTCACGGCCATGCGGCCGGCGATACCGTGCTGGTGCGAGTGGCGAACTTACTGCGTGAATGCTTGCGCGAAACGGATCGCATAGGGCGTATTGGTGGCGAAGAGTTTGTACTGGTATTGCCCGATACCGGCCACGAGGGAGCAGAAAAAGTGATCGAACGGTGCCGCGCTGCCCTGGTCGGCACCCCGGTGATGCTTGATGTGGGTGAGCCGCTCACTGTCAGTGCCAGCTTCGGGGTGGTCACTGCGCTTGCCGGAGAGCAGGCAACGGAATCCCAGCTGGTATCCCGTGCCGATGATGCGCTTTACCTGGCCAAGAAACGCGGGCGCAACCGTGTGGAATTCTGGTCATCGGCCATGCTCGAGGTGGCCACAGCCTGATGCCTTGTCCCTGATTAACCAATTCCTGTCGCGTAATGGCCGGGTGCTGATCCAATGCCCGTTCTATGGTTGTTAGCAGGCTGGCGTTCGTGTGCGCCATTTTCCGTGCCATCCAACAACAACATCGCGGCGGGGCATCATGCAGCAATACGTTTACGACATTGTGATCAATCATGGGCAGTTCTTTGATGGCAGTTGCCGGGACGGCAGTATCCGGCATCTGGGGATTCGTGATGGGCGCGTTGTCACCATCAGTGATGTTCCGTTGCCTGACCATGCGGCGCCCAAAGTGTATGACGCCACCGGGCAATGGGTCACGCCGGGCTTTATCGAAACCCATAGCCATTACGATGCGGAAGTCATTGCCACGCCGTCACTGAAAGAGTCGGTGCGTCACGGGGTAACCTCGGTGCTGATCGGTTCCTGCTCGATCAGTATGATCAATGCCCAGCCGGAAGATTGTTCGGATCTGTTTACCCGGGTGGAAGCGGTGCCCCGTGAAGCGGTGCTGCCGATTCTGAAAGAGAAAAAAACGTGGGGTGACGCTGCCGGCTACCGGGGTTTCTATGACCGGCAGCCGCTGGGGCCCAATGTGGGCTCTTTTGTGGGGCATTCCGATATTCGTGTGGCGGTAATGGGGCTGGAGCGGGCCACGTCCCCGGCAAAACCCAGCGAACAGGAATTGCAGCAAATGGAATCCCTGCTGGAAGAGGCGCTGGATGCCGGCTGTGTCGGTATGTCGCTGATGACGACCCGGCTGGACAAGGTAGACGGAGATCGAGCCTGGTCACGGCCCTTGCCGTCCACCTACGCACGCTGGAACGAATTCAAACGGTTGTTCAGGATTTTGCGTCGCCGAAATGCGGTAATGCAGGGCGCCCCGGACGCGGTAAAGAAGGTCAACGTAGTGCGCTTCCTGTGGCAGGCCCACGGCCTGTTCCGTCGCCCCATGAAGTGCTCCATGCTTACGGCCCTGGACCTCAAATCCAACCCCTGGCTTAACGTGGTGACACGCTTGAGTGGTTTCGTGGCTAACCGCTTTTTGCGGGGCAACTTCCGTTGGCAGACATTGCCCGCACCGTTCACGTTGTATCTCAGTGGTTTGAATGTGAACGCCTTTGAAGAATTTTCCTCCGGTGAGTTGCTGCGTGACTACAAGGATGAGGATGCCATGTACGCGAAGGTGGATGATCCCGCCTTCCGCAAGCTGTTCAAGAAGCACGTCAACGCCTTGTTCACCAAGGGGCTCTGGCACCGGGACTTTAGTGATTGCTGGGTGGTGGATTGCCCGGACACGTCGTTAATTGGCAAAAACTTTGAAGAAATCGGAGCGGTTGAAGGCAAGGATGCGGTGGATGCCTATTTCGATCTGGCGGTGCAGTACCGCAATGATCTGCGCTGGAAAACCAATTACGGTAATCACCGGCCGGAGATCATGCACAAGCTGCTGGCGAGCCCGTATACCCATGTGGGCTTTGCCGATTCCGGCGCACACCTGGAATCCATTGCCCAGTACAACTTCCCGCTACGGTTACTGAAATATGTTCGTGATGCGGACGAAGCCGGGTTGCCCTTTATGAGTGTGGCAGAAGGGGTGAATGCGGTAACCGCCGATCTGGCGGACTGGTTTGGTTTGCAGGCGGGCAGCTTGCGCCAGGGCAGCCGGGCGGATGTGGTCATCGTGAATCCGGAAGGGCTCACCGACGAGCTGGATGACGTGGCCTGGGCGCCGCTGGAAGGCACCTCGCTGAACCGCCTGGTGAAGCGCAACGATGACGCCGTGACGGCCACGATCATTAACGGCCGGGTGGCCTATGACCGCGTTCAGGGCTTTGATGATGAGCTGGGTCGTGAGCGGAATTTCGGGCAATTTTTATCGAGCATGGACGTGAAGACCCGGGTGCGCAGCACCGAGTCTGGCTTGCAAACTGCCTGACCATTGTCAGGTGTGGGAGCCGCGCCTGCGGACTCCCACGAATCAGGTTTGCGTTTCCGGGTTAGCCCATTTTTTCAAGTAAGCCATTCACGGCCTGGGCAAACTGCACCGGGGAATCCTCCTGCAGGAAATGCCCGCCCACCAATGTTTGATGCGGTTGCCCCTGCGCGCCGGGGACCCGTTCCTGCATGTATTTGTCCCCGCCACGGGTAATCGGGTCGCCGTTGCTGAAGGTGGTCAGGAATGGCTTTTGCCATTGCTCCAGAATTTTCCAGGCCGCCCGGTTGGCGTCGCTGGCCGGATCGTTCGGTGTCACCGGTACCAGCTTGGGAAAGGCCCGCGCCCCGGCCTTGTATTTTCTGTTGGGAAACGGCGCGTCATAGGCGCGAATTTCGTCCGGGCCCAGTTTGCGGAAGGTGGCGGTATTCAGAATGCGGGAAATGGGCAGAACAGGGCTATAGATCGCAAAGTTCTTCCACAGGTGAAAGGCTTTTGGTGCCTGCTGATCACCGGTGGGCAGCATGCCGTTGCCTACTACGATGGCGCGAAAGCGGGATTCGTTTTCTGCGGCCAGGCGCAGGCCAATCAATGATCCCCAATCCTGGCATACCAGCGTGATGTCGGTGAGATCCAGCTGACCGAGCAGCGATTTCACCCAATCCATGTGACTCTGGTAACTGTAGGCATTGATGTCGGTGGGCTTGTCGGATTTGCCGAAGCCGATCAGATCCGGGGCGATCACGCGATGGCCGGCGGCGGCGCAGATGGGAATCATGTGCCGGTACAGGTAAGACCAGGACGGCTCACCGTGCAGCATCAGCACCGGTTTGCCGTCGGCCGGCCCCTCATCCACGTAGTGCATGCGTAATCCGCCCACATCCACGTAGTTCGGTTCGAAAGGGTAGTCCAGCAGCCGCTCGAAGCGGGAATCCGGGGTGCGCAGGTAATCCATGGCCGATCCTTGTCTGTACTGATAGCGAAGTGTGAGTAAGGAATACCAGTAGATGCCCGGATCGGCCATGTCGTTACAGGACAGTCTGCGTTTTGTTTTGTGTGAACAGGCCCTGGGGTATGGCCTTACTCATCCCAGAGATTGGCCAGGGTGTAATCGCTGCCCGGTTGGGCCCAGAAGCCGCCGTCCACGTAGCGGCGGTGCTTGTCCAGGGTGCGGATGGCATCCATGTCCGCGTCACTGAGTGACAGCTCGGCGGCGGCCAGATTCTGCTTCAGGCGCTCCGGGTTCACGGATTTGGGGATCACCACGGTGTCACGGTGCAGTGCCCAGCTGATCAGCACTTGTGCCGGCGAGGCGCCGTGACGGTCGGCGATTTCCAGGATCACCGGGTCTTCGAGCAGCACCGGCTCGTCATCGGCTTTCATGCCCGCAGGGCGGTCGAATGACCCCAGTGGAGAGTAGCCGGTGAGCGCAATGCCCTGTTCCTTGCAGAAGGACAGCATGTCGTTCTGTTGCAGATAGGGATGCAGTTCAATCTGGTTCATGGCGGGCTTGTAGCGTGCCTTGCCAAGCAAATCCTGCAGCTTTTTCACGCTGAAATTCGACACGCCGATCTGCCGCGTCTGGTTATTGTCCACCAGTGCTTCCATGGCTGCCCAGGTGGTTTCGACCGGCAGCTCCTTGAGAGACACCATGTCGTCCGCGGATTTCGGGAACGGCACGCCAGGCTTCAGCGCTACCGGCCAGTGCATCAGGTAAAGGTCCAGATAATCCAGCTGCAAGTTACGCAGGGTGGTTTCCAGTGCGGGCTGCACGTCGTCCGGCGCATGGTCACTGTTCCACAGCTTCGAGGTGATCCACAGCTCTTCGCGCGTTACCGTCCCGGCGGCAAACACGTCACTGAGAGCCTGGCCGATTTCCTCTTCGTTGCCGTAAATATGGGCGCAGTCGATGTGGCGGAAGCCCGTTTCAATGGCGCTCTTCACCGCCTTGTACACCTCGCCGGGTTCGGATTTCCAGGTACCCAGGCCGAGCATGGGCAGGGTGTCGCCATTATCGAAGGTCAGCGTTTTCATGGTCTGCTCCTGTAAAGCGTACGACTCCCGGCTGGCTTGTGGCCGCCGGGACGGGAAACAATCTGCAACCCTACTACAGGGACTTTGCACCCCCCTGTTGGGTTCCCGTTGAATCCTTGCTCGATTCTCCACGGCGCTCCCTTATCCGGATTATTGGCTCCAGCGGTTTCCCTGCTTGAGCCGCCCCCGGCATTTCGCTACTGTGGCCGACCGGCGTTGGCCGCCCTCATTATCGGCAGTGCCTTTTCTCACTGCCCCTGCTTTTGGAAAACTCTATGTGGATCAAGAACCTGACTGTCTTTGTGGGCGAAGAAGCCTTCCCCTGTTCCGTGGCCGAACTGGATGAAATTCTGGACCAGAACCGCTGCCAGCCCTGCGGTTCGCAAACCGAACGCACCGAAGGCTTTGTGCCGCCGCTCAAGGGGCAGGACCCCATGGCCTACGCGGTGGACGGGTTCATTTTCTGCACCTACCAGGAAACCGCTCGTCTGTTGCCCGGGCCGGTGATCAAGGAGCTGCTGGATGAAAAAGTGGAGCACATCCAGCAGGAAGAGGGCCGCAAGGTGGGGCGCAAGGAAAAGGCGGATCTGAAAGAGCAGATTACCTTTGAGTTGATGCCGCGGGCGTTTACCCGCTCGCGCCGCACCTCGCTGCTGATCGATACCGAGCGCAAGCGGGTGATGGTGGATTCTTCCTCCGCCAGTCGCGGCGAAGAAGTGATCGCCTGCCTGCGTAAAGCCATCGGCTCCCTGCCCGTGGCGTACCCGGCGCCGAATTCCGCCCCCTACACCAGCTTCAGTAACTGGCTGCGTGATACCAAGCTGTTGCCGGAAGGCTTCACACTGGGTGACCGCTGCGAACTGAAAGGCGTCAAGGACGAAGGCGCTGCGGTGAAGTTCACCGCCGTGGATCTGGGGCAGGAAGAAATCCTCGCACACCTGGAAACCGGCATGGTTGCTACCCGCATCAATCTGGCGTGGCAGGATTCGCTGGAACTGGATATCAATGAAAAGCTGGAGATCAAGCGCATCAAGCCGCTGGATCTATTGCAGGAAAATATCGATGCGCTGGATGCGGACGACGCGGTAGCAGAGCTGCAGGCTCGTATCAGTTTGCAGGGCAAGGTGCTGCGCGAAGCGCTGGACAGCCTGTACGGCTATTTTGAAGTTTGAAAGAGACGCTTCACGTTGCATGCATCATGCAACACTCATTACGCAACAACGCGAAGGGTGTGATCTTGTTCAGTAAAGCCGTGCCCGCGCTAAAGGTGTCAGCGCGGGCACAGTCTTTCAACATCTGCGAGAGTTGAACCGCGTTGTTGCGTGCAGCGTGAGGCATGCTGCGCTAGTCATTAATATCCTCATCGTCCTGCTGGTCCTTGTCCATCTTCACCGGTGAGTTTTTATCGCACTGCGGTGAATGCTGGAAGGTCTGGGTCACGTCCAGATAGCCCAGGTGGGAAATGGTGCGGCGACCCAGCAGGATCGGATAGATCATGTCCGAGCGATCGTTCAGGGTGAACTGCTCTTCATATACGGTGTTGCCCATGCACACCTTCATCAGCACTACCGGGCGACGTTCGGTGCCGCCGGCACCGCGAATCAGCACCTTGCGGTAACGCGGCTTCTCGAAGGTTTTTTCCACTTTTTTACCGGTGGCTTCATCTACCACATCCACGGTAAAGCGGACCCAGTCCTCATCATCCTTTTCGTACACCTCCACATCGGTGGCATGCAGGGAAGAGGTAAGCGCGCCGCTGTCCAGCTTGGTCTTCAATTCCACACCCCAGGGCACCAGGGTGGATTTTTCCACCCAGCCAAACACTTTGGGGCTTTCCGGTGACTTGGCCATGGCCATACCGGTGCTGCTCAGCAGTGAGGCGGTAATAAAAGCGATGAGTCCTTTTTTCATGGGCGCTCCTTGGTCGTGAAAGCCTTGTGCGTAAAACGGGGATACCATTCGGCATCCTGTTGGCAGGGTATGACTGTGTTCACCGCAGACCGTTCCCCGGCAAATCATTGACTCTCTGGCTGCAGGCTGTCGCCAGTCAGCCATCCCCGACCCCTCCTGACAGGTTACCATTGTTGCAAATGCGCCGTTGCCGGCCGGTTAATGAACCGGCCTGCTGCAGGCGCCGGAAAAAGGGCCGGAGGGCCAGTGATGACAACAACGATTGCACCACCATCCATCAAGCTGCTGCTGGGTGAAAGCCGCGCCGCGTGGGCCTATGGACGCTATCTGCTGCGTGGGCTCGGCCATCGGCAGCTGCCGCTGGGCAAAGGCCAGCCAGTGCTTGTTGTGCCCGGTTTTGGCGCCAGCGATGCCAGTACGCGGCCACTGCGCAGGGCGCTGAGCAAGCTGGGCTATAACGTCTACGGCTGGGCCCAGGGCACTAATCTGGGCATGAACAGCAAACGTAAAAACCTGTTAGTTACCCAGTTGCAGGCGATCAATACCCGCCACGGGCAACCTGTGGCGCTGGTGGGCTGGAGCCTGGGCGGGGTGTTTGCCCGGGAGCTGGCGCGGGCCTTTCCCGATCAGGTGAGCCAGGTCTTCACCCTGGGCAGCCCCATCAATGGCGACCCGGAGGCCAACAACGTCTCCACGCTCTTCAACCTGTTTAACCCGAACCGTCCGCCGGCGGACCGGGATGCGTTCAATCAACGCATAGCGGCGCCGCCGGTGCCGTGCACGGCCATCTTTACCCGTGAAGACGGCATCGTGGCCTGGCAGTGCAGCCAGGAAGAGGAGGGCCCCATGACAGAAAACGTGGAAGTGCAGGGGACCCATGTGGGGCTACCCTGGAATCCCCTGGTGCTGGCGGCCATCGCCGAGCGGCTGCCCCGCACCCCGTTACCCGGAGAATTGCCATGAGTGACCTGAAACCCGGCCGCTACCGGCACTTCAAAGGCAATGAGTACCAGGTGATCGGCCTGGCGACCCATTCCGAAAGCGGTGAAACCGTGGTGGTCTACCACCCGCTCTACGGTGATCAGGCCCTGTGGGTGCGGCCCCTGGCCATGTTCACCGAAACCGTGGACCGCGACGGCAAGGTGCAACCCCGCTTCGCCCGGGTGGGGGACTGAGTTGAAAGTTAAAAGTTGAAAGGCGCGAGCTGGGCACTTGGTAGGCTGGTTGGCGGAGGCCAGGTTCAAGCTATGTTGCCAGCGCGAAGCAATAACCCCTCCGGCGGAGAGGTGCGGATCACCGCGTTTCAACTTTTAACTTTCCACTTTGAACTCCCTCGGATGCTACAATGGCGGCCTTATTCATGGAGTTAGCCCGTTATGTCTTCGTTTGCCGACCTGAACCTGCACGAGCGCCTGATCAAGGCCCTTGGCGAGCTGGAAATCACCACCCCGACACCTGTTCAGACGGCAGCGATTCCGGCGGCGCTTGAAGGCCGTGATTTACGTGTGGTGGCCCGCACCGGCAGCGGTAAAACGGCGGCTTTCCTGCTGCCCATGCTGCATCAGTTGCTCCAGTATTCCCGTCCGCGCACCGATACCCGTGCCCTGATTCTGCTGCCCACCCGCGAGCTGGCCCAGCAGACCCTCAAGCAGGTAGAGGCACTGGGCCGTTACACCTTTATCAAGGCAGAGCTGTTGACCGGCGGTGAAGACTTCAAGGTGCAGGCCGCCAAAATGCGCAAGAACCCGGAAATCCTGATTGGCACCCCGGGTCGCCTGATCGAACATCTGGACGCAGGCAACCTGCTTCTGCAGGACCTGGAAATGCTGGTGCTGGATGAGTCCGATCGCATGCTCGACATGGGCTTCAACGATGACGTGCTGCGCCTGGCCGCGGAATGCCGGGCCGAGCGGCAGACCCTGCTGTTCTCCGCCACCACTGGCGGTAACGCCATGGAAAACATGATCAGCAGCGTGCTTCGTGATCCCAAATCGCTGGTGCTCGATTCCGTGCGTGACCTGAACGAGTCCGTCAGCCAGCAGATCATCACCGCCGATGACGTGAAGCACAAAGAGCGGCTGGTGCAATGGCTACTGGCCAACGAAACCTACGAAAAAGCCGTGGTGTTCACCAACACCCGCGAGCAGGCCGATCGCCTTGGCGGGGTGCTGGTGGCCTCCAACCTGAAAGTGTTTGTGCTGCACGGCGAGAAAGATCAGAAAGACCGCAAGCTGGCCATGGATCGCCTCAAGGCCGGAGCCGTGAAAGTGCTGGTCGCCACCGACGTGGCTGCCCGTGGCATTCACGTGGACAACCTGGATCTGGTGATCAACTTCGATATGCCCCGCAGCGGCGACGAGTACGTGCATCGTATTGGTCGCACCGGCCGGGTAGGCGGTGAAGGCACCGCAATTTCCCTGATCGCCGCCCACGAATGGAATCTGATGGCCGGCATTCAACGCTACCTGCGTCAGAACTTTGAATACCGTCTGGTGGAAGCCCTGCGTGGTAACTTCCTGGGGCCGAAAAACCTGAAGTCCAACGGCAAGGCCGCCGGCAACAAAAAGAAAAAAATGAAGAAAAAAGAAGATGCCAAGAAAGGCATCAAGAAATCTGGCGCCAAGAAAAAAGCGGCTAAACCCAAACGCAATGCCAAACCGCCCACCCAGGACACCAAGGGCGGCTTCGCCACAGTGAAGCGCAAGAAGACCCCCGGACCACTGGATTGAGAGACGCTGCACGCGACACGCAACACGCTTCACGCAACAGCGCGAAGCGGAGCCGTACAGGTTTCGATAGGTGAGAGGCCGCGCCCTTATTCCGGGCGCGGCCTCTCACGTTTATAAAACGACAAGCCTTGATCGCGTTGTTGCCTGCAGCGTGTCGCATGATGCATCTCTTTAAAACTCCGTAAAATTCCCGCCTTCTTCACGTTCTTTCGGCGCTTTTGTCGTCATTCTGGTACGGTTATTCCAAGGAGGTGGCTGTGCCGGAACACAGGGAAGGGAAGTCCATGTCTGCTGACGCACTGCAGTGCCCGGATTGCGGTACCTCGCTCGCTGTGCCTTCCCGCCGTGCCCGTGGCGCCTGGCGCTGCCCCCGTTGTGATGCCCAGCTGAGTGGTGCCTGGGCGTTGCGTCCTGACTCCCTGCTCGCACTTACCGTGGCCACCGCCGTGTTGTGGTTGCCGGCGCTGATCTTGCCGCTGATGCGTCTGGAAAACCTCGGCCTGGATCGTGAGGCCAGCCTGCTGGATTGTGTACTGCGATTGATGGAAGGCGTCTATTTTCCTGTCGGGGTCTTGCTGCTGTTTACCCTGGTCATCATGCCGTTGCTGAATCTGCTGTCAGCGGGGCGCCTGTTGTGGGCTGCCCGCGATCATACGCCGTCGACAGGGCAGCCCGACCCTTTCTGGATGAAGGCATACCGGCACAGTCGGGAATGGGCCATGACCGATATCTTTTTGCTCGGCATTCTTATCGCCATGACCAAGCTGGGTGACATGGCCACGGTCACCCCGGGGCCGGGACTGTTTTGTCTGGTGGTGGCGGTGTTGTTGCGGTTGATCGTGGAAACTCTGGCGCAGCCGGATCAGCTACAGCGGTTGCTGGAGGCGCGCAATGGCGACTAATGCGCCCCCGGGGCAGCAGCGAGCGCTGGCTTGGTCATTGCTGATTGCCGCCGTCGTCTGGCTGGTGCCGGCCAATCTGCTGCCGATCATGGCGGTCACTGAAACCGGGCGTGGCAAAGCCAGCACCATTGCCGATGGTATCTGGCAATTGTTCGAGGCGGGCATGCCGGGCATTGCCATTATTGTTTTTATCGCCAGCCTGCTGGTGCCGTTCTTCAAGGTGTTGGTGCTGGCGGTGATCTACTGGCGCGTTCCCCACGAAAATAATCCCCGCATCAGTACCCGGGCCTATCGTCTGGTGTACTGGATTGGCCGCTGGTCCATGCTGGATGTCTTCGTGGTGGCGTTGCTGGCAGCGGTGGTGGAATTCGGCAATCTGGCACGGGTGGAACCGGGGCCGGGCATCATCGCCTTTGCTCTCGCCGTGGTGCTGACCATGTTGTCTGCCCACGCTTTTTCTCCCCAACAATTATGGATTCAAGACCCTGACGGAGCGGACCATGGACACCCCTGAAGTGAAACATTCCCGTTGGCCTTCCCCTATCTGGCTGGTGCCTCTGGTCAGCCTGTTGGTGGCCGGCTGGCTGTTGTACGACCAGCTGTTGCAGCGCGACGTGCAGATTGAAATCACCTTTGAAAACGGCTCGGGTATCAAGCCGGGGGTGGACCTGCGTTACCGGGGCGTGCCCGTGGGCAGTGTGGATGAAATCGTCCTTAGCGATGACCTGAAACACGTGACGGTCCATGCCAGCCTGAACCAGGATGCAGAAAAACTGGCCCGGGAGAAAAGCCGTTTCTGGATTGTGGAACCGGAACTGGGCATCGCCGGTGCGCGCAATCTGGATACACTGGTGTCAGGGAAATACATTGCGGTAGAACCGGGTGAGGGCGAATCGCAAAAAGAATTTGATGGGCTGGAAACACCGCCGGAACAACAACCCAATCTGGGCCTGAAGATAACCCTGGTGGCCGATCACCTGGGCTCTCTGAAAAAAGGTCGCAAGATTTATTATCGTGATTTGCAGGTGGGCACCATCGGTGAAAGCGAGCTGAGCGAAGGGGGCCGGTTCGTGGAAATTCAGGCCATCATCGAACCAAAATACGCGAGACTGGTACGCAGCAATACCCGCTTCTGGAACAGCTCCGGGCTTACCGTGGATATTGGATTATTCAAAGGCGCAGAAGTGCAGGCCAGCTCCCTGGAGAATTTACTCCGTGGCGGCATCAGCTTCGCGACCCCGCCAGAGCCGGGCCCGCTGGCAAAAGCGGGGGAGCGGTTTGATCTGTACAAACAACCGGAAGATGACTGGCGCGAATGGGCGCCGATCATGAAGTGGAAATAGCCGCAGCACGCAACACGCTTCACGCGACAACACGGAAAAGGGTTTTACGCGTTTGAAACGCAAGAGGCCGCGCCCAGAAATGGAACGCGGCCTCTTGCGTTAATCATCGATCAGGGCTGCATCGCGTTGTTGCGTGAAGCGTGTCGCGTGCAGCTTCTCTTCTTACATTATCTTCCCGACCATCTTTAACGGCAGGTTGCGCATGGCGAAGCCCAGTGGGCCCCAGGGCCAGCCGGGAACGGAGGCGTTTTTGCTCTCTTTCTCGATGGCTTTTACCAGTGCCTTGCAGCCGGTTTCGGTGTCCACCAGGAACGGGGTGTTTTTTACTTTTTCGTTGATCTCGGAGCGGATGAAACCGGGGAAGATCGTGGATACCTTGATCGGTGAATCCTGCAATTCCACTTGCAGGCCTTCGGCCAGCATGGCCACACCGGCCTTGGTGGCGGCGTAGGTGGTCAGGTTTTTCTTCATGCCGCGCATGGCGCTGATGGAAGAAATCATCACCAGGTGACCGCTGTTCTGGGCGCGGAAAATTTCCATGGCGGCTTCGGTCTGTGCCAGGGCCGCCACGAAGTTGGTTTCGGCGGTCTGGCGGTTGGCGTAGAAGTACCCGGTGCCAAGAGGTTGGCCCTTGCCCATGCCGGCGTTGATGATAATGCGGTCGATGCCAGCCAGTTCCGTGCGGAAAGCATCGAACACGGCAAACACCTGATCGTAGTCGTTCACGTCCAGCGGCTTGATCAGCACCTTGATGCCGGGATGCTTTTCTTCCAGCTCGGCCTTCAATGTCTCCAGCCGATCCATGCGCCGGGCACACAACGCCAGGTTGCGTCCCATGGCGGCAAACAGGCGCGCCATGCCTTCGCCCAGACCGGAGCTGGCGCCGGTGATTAGAATATTCTTGCGTGTCGGCATTGTTATCCCCGCTCTAAATGATTCGTTGTAGGAGCGTCGCAGGCGGCGCGATTTCCGTGCGCGTGGAATCGCGCCGCCAGCGACGCTCCTACAGGAAAGGTTATCGATACGTGACCTGTTCGCTGGGCAGGTGCAGGTGTTCGTTCACTGACACTAGCCGCAACTTGCCAGCGTTCACAAGCACGCGGGTCACACTGGTGTTGATCAGGTTGCGGTTATAGGTGATCAGCGCTTCCGCATCCAGAGCCATCAACTGTTGGATGATCACGCTGATGGCGCCGCCGGAGGTGAACACCAGGGCGCTGTCGCCGCTGCTCAGGCTGTTGCCCAGGCTATAGGTGCTGGCTAGCACGCGCTCGCGAAACGCGGGCCAGGTTTCGCTGTAGTCCCCTTCGCCACGCTGCCAGCGACGCAGGGCCTGTTCAAAACGGGCCTGGAACACCTTGCGAGGTTGCTCCTGCTCCGCCAGCCAGGCGGTGAGCGCGGGGCGGTCGGTGGCCAGGGGCCAGTCAACGGCGAGCAACTCTTCGTGGTTGTACTCATTAAAACCGGTGTCGGTGTGCCACTCTTTTGGCAGCCCCAGTTCGCCCAGCGTCGCCTCTGCCGTTTCCCGGTGACGGCGCATGGTGCCGCAGATCGCCCGGGGAAAGCCCAGTGCCTGGTTCTGCAGGGCGCGGCCAAGAATACGGCTTTGCTCCCAGCCCGGCTCGGAAAGCTGGTCGTAATCTTCCTTGCCGAAACTGGCCTGTCCGTGGCGAATAAGGTAAATCACCGGCATAAATCAGTGCTCTTTTTTCTGTTCGGTTTTTTCCAGCTTGCGCTGCAGGCGCATCGCGCCTTTCAGCATGATCCGGTTGAACACAAACGGCAGGAAGCGTTTGATCCAGTATGCGCGGCGGCCGCTCTTGTGAGGCAGCAGGAAAAACTGCTGTTTGGCCACCGCCTGCTTGATCATCTCGGCAATCTGGTTGGCGTTGAGCTCGTCGCTGGAAAGCAGCTTGTCCACGGTTTCGATCATGCCCGGTTCCGGGGTGCGCATGGACTCATGCAGGTTGGTGCGGAAAAAGCCGGGGCACACCACGGTGGTATGAATGCCATAGGGCGCCAGTTCGAAACGCAGGGTTTCCGACAGGGAAATGACGCCGGCCTTGGTCACGTTATAGCTGCCCATCACCGGCGCATGCAGCAACCCGGCCAGGGAGGCGATATTGACGATATGGCCATGGCCCTGACGTTTCATCATCGGCACGAAGACCTTGCAGCCGCGCACCACGCCTTTCACATTGATATCGAAAATCCAGTCCCAGTCGGCCATGTCGCCACGGTCGATGCGGGCAGCCCCGGCCACCCCGGCGTTGTTGACCAGCACATCCAGCCCGCCCCAGTTCTGTTCCAGCCATTCCCGTGAATTGTTGAAGCTGGCGGCGTCGCGCACATCCAGATACTGGTACTGCAATTCCCCGGGCAGATCCTTCAACGCCGCCAGGGTTTCTGCCGCGCGTTCCTGATTCACGTCGCCGATCAATACCCGGGCGCCCTCGCGAAGCCAGGCTTCGGCCATGGCGCGGCCCAGCCCGGAGGCGCCGCCGGTAATCAGTACCCGTTGCGTTTGGGAAGAAGTAGCCGTGTTTGCGGATGTGCTCATAGTTCGTCTGTATTACAAAAATGAATGATAGATGCCCATTGACCGATGCTAGAGACCGCGTTTCAATAAATCCAATGAATCATTGCAATAATTCTGGATAAATTTGATGCATGTTTCGCGATTCGATCTGAACCTCTTTGTGGTCTTCGATGCCATTTACACCGAGGGGTCGCTGACCCGCGCCGCCAAGGTGCTCAATCTTACCCAGCCGGCGGTCAGCCACGCCCTGGGGCGGCTGCGCGACCGTCTGGGTGACCCCTTGTTTGTCCGTCAGGGCAGCCGCATGGTGCCCACCGCCAGAGCGCGCGCCATGGTCAGCCCGGTGCGCCATGCCCTGGGTGGGTTCCAGCGTTGCCTGAGCGAAGAGGGAGGGTTCGATGCCAGCGAGGCGGAGCGCACCTTTGTGCTGGGCCTGCGTGACGGGCTGGAAGGGCGCTTGCTGCCGGCACTGATGAGCCAGTTCATGGATGAGGCGCCGGGGGTGAAGTTGCAGTCGCTCACCGTGAGCCGCCGGCAAATGGCCACTGAGTTGGCCAGCGGCCGGCTGGATCTGGCCTGCGATGTGATGTTGGCGCTGCCGGAAGCCATCGAGCATCAGGCGGTGCTGCATGGCCCGCTGGTGGTGATGATGCGTGACTCCCACCCACTGGCCGAAGGCATGGATCTGCCTGACTATCTGGCCGCCCAGCATGTGTTGGTATCGTCCCGTCGTGAAGGGCCGGGGCTGGAAGATTTCGGTTTGGCCCGGCAGGGCTACCGGCGTCATATCCGCTTGCGGTGTCAGCATTATCAGGCGGCGCTCAGCACCGTGCAGCAAACTGACTTGCTGCTCACCATGCCCGCCAGCCTGGCCGGGCAGCTGCGGCGCCAGGGGCTGGTGCTCAAACCGTTCCCCGGCGAACTGCCGGGGCTGGAAATGCACCTTTACTGGCACCGTGACCAGAGTGCCGACCCGGCCCACAGCTGGCTGCGCCAGCGGGTGCTGGCCCAGCTGCAAACCATGCAGAACGAAATCCAGCTCAGTGCGCCTTCGTTGTAGGTGCTTTGTCGGGTTACGGCCTTCGGCCTCTCTGTGCCCTTGGGTAAACACGACCTACCTGAAGCGTGGTTTGGTAGGTCGAATTAGCCTAAAAGGCGTAATCCGACAAAGCCTCACGATGCCCGTAAACGCGACGCCGTTCCTGCTTTGAAACATTTCTATAAGGTTCCGTTTATTGCTTCTCTCGCAGGCTTGCTAGTGTCAAAAGGCGCTACAACGTTTGCAAAACTTATAAGAAGTGAAAAAAGGGAGAGTAATGAAACATTCAATCAGCAAGTGGCTGCCGGGTGCCCTGGCAGTAACCGCCTTGTTCGGGTGTCAGACCGATCTGCCACCGCCGCCTCCGGCCGAAGCCATCTGGTTCAATGGCCCGGTGATAACCGTCGACGATAACGCCCCCGAGGCCCGGGCTGTTGCGGTGCGCGATGGGCGTATTGTGGCGGTGGGTGAAAAAGACGCGGTGCTGCGTTATCAGGGGGACAGCACCACCATGCACGATCTGCAGGGCAAGACGCTGCTGCCCGGTTTTGTGGATGCCCATGGCCATGTGTCCTTTGTCGGTTTTCAGGCCATGAGCGCCAACCTGCTGCCGCCGCCGGATGGTGGCATCAGCAGTGTGCCGGAGCTGGTGGATAGCTTGCAGACCTTTGCCAAAACCTCGGAACTGAACAAGCAGTTCGGCATCATTTATGGTTTCGGTTACGACGATTCCCAGCTGGCGGAGCAGCGTCATCCCAGCCGCGCAGAGCTGGATCAGGTCAGTGCCGATACGCCGGTATTGATCGTGCACCAGAGCGCCCACTTTGGTGTGCTCAACAGTGCCGCGCTGAAAAAAATCGGCATCACCGCCGACAGCCCCAACCCGCCCGGCGGCGTCATCGTTAAAGACCCGAAAACCGGCGAGCCTACGGGCTTGCTGGAAGAAAATGCCTTCTTTATGGCACTGGGAAAGTTGTTCCCGAAAATGAACGGCGAGCAAGCCGTGGCCATGCTCAAGGAAGGCGAGCGGCTGTACACCCGCTTCGGCTACACCACCCTGCAGGATGGCCGCAGCTCGCCGCAGCACGTGAAGGTGGCCATGGGCGCTGCCCAGGCCGGCGTGCTGAAAGCGGATATCGTGTCCTACCCGGATATTCTCAACGAGGGTGTGGACGAATTGATGGTGCCGCCGTTCTACCACAGCGTGGACAGCACACCGCAGTACCATAACCATTTTCGCATCGGCGGCATCAAGCTGACCTTGGACGGTTCCCCCCAGGGCAAAACCGCCTGGCTAACCGAGCCCTACTACCAGCCGCCCCACGGCAAGGCCGATGACTATGCCGGCTACGGCGTGGTGAAAGATGACAAGGTGGTGGAGGTGTACACCAAGGCCCTGGAAAACGGTTGGCAAACGCTGACCCACGCCAATGGCGACCGGGCCATCGACCAGATGATCATGGGCTGGGAAAAAGCGGAAGCGGCGGTACCCGGTGTGGATGTGCGCCCGGTGCTGATCCACGGCCAGACCCTGCGCAAGGACCAGGTTGCCGAGCTGAAAACCCTGGGCATCCTCCCGTCCCTGTTCCCCATGCATACCTTCTACTGGGGTGACTGGCACCGCGATTCCGTGCTCGGCCCGGAGCGGGCGGAAAACATTTCGCCCACCGGCTGGGTGCAAGAAGCGGGCATGCGGTTCACCACCCACCACGATGCCCCGGTAGCGTTACCCAACGCCATGCGGGTGCTGGATGCCACGGTGAATCGCACCACTCGCAGCGGCAAGGTGTTGGGGGAAGCACAGAAAGTCAGTGTGATGACGGCGCTCAAGGCGATGACACTCTGGTCTGCCTATCAGCACTTTGAAGAAGACAGCAAGGGCTCCATCGAAGTGGGCAAGCTGGCGGACTTTGTGGTGTTGTCGGAGAACCCGCTGGAAGTGGCGCCGCAAACACTGCACTCACTCACCGTGCTGGAAACCATCAAGGAAGGGGAATCCATTTATCAGCGCAGCGAGGATGGTACTGCCGCTGTGCAGGCGCCGCCGCTGGGCGTGTCCATGGCGCAGGCGCAATGGCCGGCAAGCCATGGCCATTACGGTGCCGATGGCTGCTTCGGCCCGGCCCTGGAGCACATCTTCCATGCGCTTAACGGTACCGAGCACTGAGGGTTCTTGGCAGCGCTCAATGTCGGGTTACGGCTGCGCCTAACACGACCTACATGAACGTGGTTTGGTAGGTCGAATTAGCCTGAAAGGCGTAATCCGACAAACCCTCTTACCCCGCCTGGGTCGGCAATAATTGCCCGGCCCAGTGCGGGTTTTCCTCCAGACGAATGTCCTGCGCTTCCACGCTGTCACCGCAATGGCCGCATTGCAGTTTGGCCTCCAGCGGTTCGCCGCATTGGCGATGCACGCGCACCAGCGGTGGGCCGGCATCACCGGCCAGGTATTTGTCGCCCCATTGGGCCAGGTGGGCAATCACCGGGTAGAGGTCGCGGCCCATGGGGGTCAGCCGGTATTCGTGGCGCAGGGGGCGTTCCTGATAGGCCACTTTTTCCAGTACCCCACCGTCGGCGAGCTTGCGCAGCCGGTCGCTGAGTACATGGCGGGTGACGCCCAGGCGTTGCTGGAAATCATCAAAACGGCGCACCCCGAGAAAGCAGTCGCGCAGCACCAGCAGCGTCCAGTTATCGCCAATGATGGCCAGCGAACGGGCCAGTGAGCAGGGCTGTTGATCGATGTCTTGCCAGCGCATAGTGAACCTCCGTGAATCGTTTTTGATCATACAGGGTTGACGAGTTCCTAAAAAGAACCGACTATTAGTTCCTAATTGGAACTAACTGTTTGCAGAACGAACCTGTTGGAGGCCCCATGCCAGAATCTGCCGTAGTGGTAATCGGTGCCGGTGATGCCACCGGTGGCGCCATCGCCAAACGCTTTGCCTGCGAAGGCTACGCCGTCTGCGTCACGCGCCGTAATGAAGAGGCGTTGACGCCGCTGGTGCAGGAGATCGAAGCCGCTGGCGGCAAAGCTCGCCCGTTCGGTTGCGATGCCCGCGATGAAGAGCAGATGGTGGCGCTGTTCGACACCATCGAAAATGAGGTCGGCCCGGTGGAAGTGGTGGTGTTCAACATCGGCGCCAACGTGTTCTTCTCCATCCGTGAAACCACTGCCCGGGTATATCGCAAGGTCTGGGAGATGGCCGCCTTCGCCGGTTTTCTGGCGGGCCGCGAAGCCGCCCGCGTGATGGTGCCGCGCAATAAAGGCACCATCATCTTCACCGGCGCCACCGCGTCTCTGCGAGGTGGTAAAGGGTTCTCTGCTTTCTCCGGCGCCAAGTTTGCGCTACGTGCTTTGGCGCAAAGTATGGCCCGGGAGTTGGGGCCGGAAGGCATCCACGTGGTGCACCCGATCATCGACGGCGCCATCGATACCGCCTTTATCCGCGACAACTTCCCGGCCAAGTATGCCCAGAAAGAACAGGATGGCATTCTCAACCCGGAACACATCGCCGACACCTACTGGATGCTCCACCAACAACCCCGCGACGCCTGGACCCACGAAATCGACCTGCGCCCGTGGATGGAAACGTTTTGAACAACGCTGCACGCAGTACGCGGCACGCAAAACCCAAACCCCTGCCGTAGGAGCGTCGCTGGCGGCGCGATTCCAGACGTTGGGCTATCGCGCCGCCAGCGACGCTCCTACGGCAATCTTTGAAAGGAAAAACCAATGAGTAAAAAAATAGAATTTCTCTTCGACGTGGGTAGCCCCACTGCCTACCTGGCCTGGAGCCAGCTGCCCGCCCTTTGTGAGCGCACCGGTGCCGAGCTGGTGTATGTGCCCGTCCTGCTGGGCGGTATTTTCAAGGCCACTGGCAACAACCCGCCCGGTGCCGTGCCCGCCAAAGGCATGTACATGATGCGCGACCTGGCTCGCTACTCCGCGCGCTACCAGGTGCCGCTCACCATGAACCCGCACTTCCCGGTGAACACCATCACCCCCATGCGCATCATCACCGCCGCCATCGGCACCCCGGAACAGGATGCCGTGATCACCGCCCTCTACAACGCCATGTGGCGCGAGCCCTGCAAACTCTCCGAGCCGGAAGAAATCACCCGCGTGCTCACCGACGCCGGCCTGGATGCGCAAGCCTGGCTGGAAAAAGCCGCTAGCGACGAAGTGAAAGAACAACTCAAGGCCAACACCGAGGCCGCCATCAAGCGCGGCGTGTTCGGGGCGCCAACTATGTTTGTGGGCAATGAAATGTTCTTCGGGCAAGACCGGCTGGATTTTGTGGAGGAAGAGGTTAAAAAATAGCTACGAGCTACGAGCTACGAGCTGCAAGGAAAAGAAAAGCCCGGGGCGCGTGTGACGTGTTCCGGGCTTTTGTCTTTTCGTGATGGGCAGGCGTGTTTGCTATGTGTGTTGCGCTGCGATCTTGTGTAGATTCAGGGTCTTGAAAAGAGACTAACGCGAGGGAGCGCGCTATGGCGGATCTTGTCCTTACCACCTATGACTGGGTGCCCGACATGCCACGGGGCTACGTGCGTGACCTGCGCGTGCGCTGGGCGCTGGAAGAGGCCGGGTTGTCGTATCGGGTGCAGAGTGTTCCGTTTCACGAACGGGGAGCCGAGCACTTTACGCATCAGCCCTTCGGGCAGGTGCCCTGGCTCACCGATGGCGACCTCTCGCTGTTCGAAAGCGGTGCCATCCTCCTGCATCTGGCAGAGCGCAGTGAATCGCTGATGCCCACCGACCCGAACGCCCGCAGCGCGGTAATCAGCTGGCTGTTCGCCGCCCTCAACTCCGTGGAAGCCGCCAGCCTGCCCTGGTCCCTCTATCACTTCGCCGGCGATAACCAGCAAACCCCGGGCCGGCAACACCTGGATGCCTTCCTCGATGCCCGTCTCCAGCAGATGGAAACTACACTCACCGGCCGCGAATGGCTCACCGATACCTTTACCGTCGCCGATATCCTCATGGCCGACGTGCTGCGCCTGGTGGGCCGCTTCGACGGCCTGGCAGATCACCCGGCCTGCCGGGCCTACATCACCCGCGCCATCGCCCGCCCGGCCTTTATCAAGGCCCACGCCGACCAAATGGCCCACTTCGCCGCCGCCGACAAGGCCGGGCACCAGCCGTAAACAGACTTTTCCCTATGTGCATTTATTTGTGCGGGTGGATTGTGTAGATTCGGAACTGGATCACAAATAACAACCGGTCAGCCAGGGTGGCATGGCCTGCGAAAGCGAATCGGGGGAAGGGATGCCTGTCTGGTTATCTTTTTGCTGGCCTGGAGCTGGCTTCTGTAATCACTTCTCTTCTTTGACTCCATGCAAAGGACAAGAGCTGGCCACCAATCGCGCTGGATAGTCATAATTAATATACGTTTAGCTGAAATGGGAGCTGGAATTTTATATGTCAAAAGTCAACCTAGATGCCTTGATTCCGCGTGAGGATTTTGAGGTAGACGGTGGAGCAGAGGCTCAGAATCTCGGTGATAAGCTGAAGGTTAGCGAGCTAGTAAAGGGCCAGGGTTTTTTCTATTCCTCTCTCAGAAAGCCGGATTTTCAGCGTGAAACTTCAGACTGGGATAAGAATAAAATTGCTTCTTTCGTAAAAAGTTTTGTAGAGGGGGATCTGATTCCGTCGATTATTCTATGGCAGGCAGGACAATATATTTTTGTAATTGATGGGGCTCATCGGTTAAGTGCATTGATCGCTTGGGTTAATGATGATTATGGTGACGGATTTATATCCCAGTCATTTTTTAATCATGATGTTGATTCTGAGCAAAAAAGAGTCGCAGACCAGACCAAGCGTCATGTCGATCGTGAGGTTGGATCGTACGCTAGTCTGATGGATGCGATAAAAGACCCTGATAAAGCTAATCCAGATTCTTTGGCTATGGCCAATAAATTGGGTTTCTTGTCGCTTCAGCTTCAGTGGGTGACTGGAAGCGCAGAGAAAGCTGAGCATTCATTTTTCACTATTAATCAGAAAGCCACGCCAATCAGCGATACAGAAATTTCTTTGCTGAAAGCCAGGAAAAAGCCATATGCGATGGCTTCTCGTGCAATTCTTAGGTCTGGAACCGGACATAAATATTGGAAAAAGTTTGATGTGAATATTCAGGGGGATATTGAGAAGATAGCTAAAGAAATAAATGAGAACCTTTTTACGCCAGAGATGAAAACCCCAATAAAGACGCTAGACCTACCTCTAGCTGGAAAGGGGTATTCTTCAAGAACCCTTCCTTTAATATTTGATCTTGTTAAGCTTTCTAATAATGTAATAGATAAAGATATAGAAAATGATGAGAGTGGATCAGATACGGTAAAAAACTTAAAGAATACATTGAGGATAATAAGGAGGTTTACGACGACTCACCCTTCATCATTAGGGCTACACCCTGCAGTATATTTTTATAGCGATAAAGGCCGCTATCAGCCTACTGCATTTATGGCGTGGGTTGAGCTTGTTAAAGATTTTGAAAATAATCAGTATTTCGATAGGTTTATTGATATTAGGTGCAAACTAGAAAAGTCTCTGATTGCGTACAAGTATCTTACCAATCAAGTTACTGTGAAATATGGAAGTGGTTTGAAAGGGTATCGTCAGCTAAAAGATTTGTACTCTAGAATTATTGAGCTTTCTGAGGAAGGTTGTGAGATTGAAAAAATAGGTGACTATCTGGCTAAGGAGCACCCTTATCTCAATATCTCCTATAAAGGGGATCAGCCAAAAACCCCTGATTTTAATCAGAACACTAAGTCTGAGGTTTTCTTGAATTCAGCTCTTGAGAATGCATCAAAATGCAAAATATGTAATGGCTACATACATATAAACTCTATATCAATAGATCATATTGATAGGAAGCAAGATGGCGGGATTGGAGTGGCTGATAATGGCCAGATTGCACACCCCTACTGTAATACCACATACAAAAATTAGCTTAAAAGGAATGCGGCGCGGCATTCTCAATATAGCGGTGCTATTGGAATCGGGGTCAGGTCTTGCCCCGTGCGCTCCAGGAAACGATGACTTTTCATCAATGGAAATTGTTGTGAGAAATTGATGAAGCACCAGATCGATGAAGCCGTTCTGGAAAGATACCAAAAGCGAGTCGAAATCACTTCGGCCTGCATATTCTTTGCAGTCGCCGCCCTTCTCTACCTGATAACAGACAGTTTCTGGGGCGCCTCTATCATTCCCCTCTATCCCCTGGCAGCCAAAATATTCTGGGATGCATTAACCGTCTATCTTGATGATGTGGATGAGTGGCGGGACTGGGAGATTGAGCGAACACCGAAAGGGCTACGCTTCCACTATAAAAACACCGGCAGCAACGTACTTTTTTCTGATCTCTCAAAGGTAAAGATCGACTCGAAATATGGTGAGATTGCCGGCCTGACGCTGACATTGAAGAATGGGCAGCGTATAGGGGTGAGCTGGTACAACGATATGAATGCGCTGTATCAACACCTGCTTTCCGGTGTCGGTGCGGAAGTAGAAATTATTTGCTAATCCCGCCCTCCTTACAGCCATGCCACGCTGAATATTGTCTTCAGTCTCATTGTAATGTAATAACTCATATATATAATTATTTTTTCGTATAAATAAATCGAGAATGTCAAAAATCACTATGGAAGGTAAAAATGAAAATCAGGATTGTGCGTTTATTCTTTGCGGTGTTTCTAGGCTTGTTCAGCTTGATGTGTATGGCAGATCAACGCGAAAGCAATATTGATCAGTTGATAGTGTTATCTGGCCTCAAAACACAGGTTTCAAGCTTTCCGGGTCAAGTTAAGGCAGGGGTTCTGCAGGCAGCCAGCCCGGGCGGAATTGGAGAAGCGCAAGTCTCCAATATTCTTGAAAGTGTCGATAATACAATTATGCCAGCTGTTATTTTGAGAGAGATACGTTCATCGCTAGCGGCTTCTCTGAATGATGAAGAGACGGCAACTTTGCTGAAATGGTATGAATCTGATGTCGGTAGAAGAGTGACCACTGCGGAGGAAGCAGCGTCTACGCCTGAAGCGTATGAGGAAATGATGCAAAATGCGCAGATGCTTACGGAAAACGATAGGCGTGTTCAGATGGCAATGCGGATTGACGAGTTGGTAGGTGCGACTAAGATGGGGATGGAGATGCAGGACTCCACTAGTGTTGCCATTTATTCCGCAATGATGGCTGCGATGGCGCCTGGTCAGCCTGTTGATATTGAGGCTTATGAAAAAGAAATGGAAAAAATTGAGCCTCAAATTAGAGAGCAAGTGCAAAGCTTGGTCATGGTCTCATTTTTGTACACATATCAATCAATTAGCGATGATGATATGAAAAAATATGAAATCTTTCTGAGCCGGCCAACCTCAAAGAAGTTCAATGACTCTGCGCTTTCTGGGATGGCTCGTGGTTTTGATGAGGTGGTTAACGATTTGGCTGGTGAACTGGCTGTCATTATGCAGAGTGACGCGGCGTGATGCCGCTGGCTACTGATTAGATAGCGCTACAGTGAAAAACCGCCCCAGAGAAAGAATGCCCTTGCTTCCAACGAAGACAAGGGCATTCTTTTTTGCAGCTTGCAGCTTGCAGCTTGCAGCTTGCAGCCCCTAGCCCTTAATCGCCTTCTCCATAAACGGCGGCATCACTAACGCCCCTTTATGAATCGCCGCTGAATAATACTTCGTCTCAAACCCTTTCCCTGTAGCATCGGTTTCCCGGAATTCACTTACATCCGTGTTCTTACCCGCCAGGGTGCAGCTCCACCAGCCGCTGGGGTACACCGGCTGCGGGAAGGGAAGGGTCTGGGTGGTGGTGAAGCCCGCTTCGCGCATGTTGGCGTGCAGATCCTTGATGATGGTATCGCTGTGCAGCAGCGGGGATTCGGACTGCTGCACGATGATGCCGCCGTCGGCCAGCACGCGGTGGCAATCGCGGAAGAAGT
>OJIO01000384.1_pt1 | contig 30089 bp, 29 predicted proteins | sample 1595621 | NCBI WGS metagenome assembly OJIO01 (sample SAMN05416776, study PRJEB24817) | seawater metagenome | isolation source: Sea water | place: Canada:Atlantic | collected 2013-07 | reverse complement strand
TATTTTTAACGAAGGATCGCAATGAAAAAACTAAATAATAACCGACAATTTCAAACGTAAATGGTATTAGATCAGAGGAAATTCTTTAGAGCAATAAAAAAGCATCTTACAGTCTATTCTGAAAGATGCTTTTTTAGCTTATCTACCCTCGTAAATTTAGCTTCCTTTAATCTTAAACATGATTACTCCACATTGTTCTTTGTAATCATTTTTCTCAAACCAAAAATCTTTTGATTTTCTAATCGCAAGTGAAACCAGACTCTTTTTAGCTATAGTTGATAGTTTAGAATTGAATTCCGCACTTTCAACTTTTCCTCTCTTGTTTACACATATATCAATGGATACTGTACCATCTTCATCAGATAAAATAAGAATATTTGGTTGATCCAATACCTTTCTTTTACCTAAGCCTTGGCCTCTTATTATAAGTGTCAAGTCTTCATCAATCTCTATCTCATTGAGAGTATTATCTTCTACAGGCATGTTCTCTGAGTCCTCTTGCTCTTCTATTACTGCATCATCTTCTGTAGCTGGATCTTCATCAGTATTTCCATCATCACTCTTTGTTTGATCATCCTCTACCGTACCATCTTTAGATGGATTATTCAACGAATCATCTGCATCTCTTCTTTTTTGCTCTTCTGTACGAGTATCTTCCATACCACTACCCATTCCATCAGACTCTTCTCCACTAGTTGGCTTTTCTACTTTTGTTTTTGTTGGCAACGTAGACCCATCCATTTTACTTGATGGCTTTTTAACTTTAGTTCTATTTTTCTTTACCTTCTCTTCTTCCTCTATGTCTCCACATGCTTTTTTTGCATTGATACTTGCTTTTGAAGAACCCATTTTAGCAGCTTTTCGCCATGCGCTGCATGCATCATCAATTTTATCTTCTTCGTCATACAAGTTCCCCAAAAATTCAAATATCTGTGGATCGTCATCGATCACTTGGCTAGCAATTAAAAGAGAGTTGATCGCAGCTGCCGAATTTCCCATTTTATAATCCGCCTTTCCTAAGAGCATTAACGCGTCCGCATTCATGCCATTATTCACCACAAAAAGCAAGACGTCTTTTTTGGTACCTCTGTAAGCAGCCATTGCGTATTTAGCTCTAGCCCTTTGGATAATAACATCCTTATAAGATTTGTCTTCCTCGATTATACCTGTGAATTCTTTAATAGCATCTTCGTACCTCTCAGTATTCAACAGATATTTTGCCTTGATGTACTTGAATTCGATTTCTTCATCTATAGACTGTGAGATTCCTAGCCCTAAACTAAAAACCGATAATAGTAATATTAATATAAGCTTGTTCATAGTATTCTAAATACGTTGGTGGTATATAAGACGGATTTCTGCGCATCTTCTGTGTTAACAAACATATAAATGTTACCAATGATTGCACATCACTCTAATTTTGTGCAAAAATACTGAAATAAGGTTAAGTTTCAATTCATTCCTAAATCTTATTATATTGAAGTGATTTATGAACTTAAAGTTAATTACTCACAAGTCATTTTTACTTAGTTTTTGAATCCCTTCATTATTGAAAATTAGATTAAAATTAGATGGAAGCAATTATTGAATACTTTGAAAATATTACCTCTGCACATAGATCAGCAATTCTTATAGGTGGACTAACAATATTCTTTCTTATAGAAAACACACTTCCTTTATTCACTAATAAGTATAATAAATGGAAGCATTCTGGGCTAAATATCTTTTTCACGATCACAACTATTTTAGTCAATTTCTTAATGGCATTTATCCTTGTAGGTACTAGTGATTGGGTAGTTGCAAACGAATTTGGCTTACTTCAAATAACTAGTGATAATGTGTATTTCCAATTGATCGTTGGGCTTTTAGCTTTAGATTTGTTGGGGGCGTGGCTTCCACATTGGCTTGCCCATCATGTGAAGTGGATATGGCAGTTTCATCTTATCCATCATACGGATCAGCATGTGGATACTACGACAGCCAATCGACATCATCCTGGAGAGTCTATTGTTCGCTTTACTTTTACAACTATAGCTGTTCTTATTGTCGGTGCACCAATGTGGTTGGTATTCTTTTATCAATCTCTTTCTGTAGTACTAACTCAATTCAACCATAGTAATGTGAAGATGCCTAGTTGGCTAGATAATCCTCTTTCTTATATTATCTGTACGCCAAATATGCATAGAGTTCATCACCACTATCGTCAACCATATTCTGATACCAATTATGGTAATATATTTTCGTTTTGGGATAGGTTATTCGGTACATATATAAAAGTTGATAACTCTAAATTGATATATGGTGTAGATACTTATATGAACCCCAATGAGGCTCAAAATGTGGGTAAACTATTGAAAATCCCGTTTGCTGGATATAGAAAATCAATTGAATACGATAACGAAGAAAAGTTATAAATACCATTCTTCAAATACCTTTCCTTCATTATGAAAATGACATTCACGGGTACTCTAGATAAATTTGAAAATACACTTTACCCATACCATGTGAAAGTGCCACAAGAGATTTATCAATCATACATAAAAGCCAAAATCAAACGAATCCTAGTAAGTTACAATGGTGGAACTCAGGTGCACAATGCATTCTTATCACAAGATGGCTCCAAATTCATCAAACTTAACAAGGTAACCATGAAGGAGAAGAATCTGAAGGTAGGAGACAAGATCGAAGTGGCAATCCAAGTGGATAAAAGTAAATATGGAATGCCTATCGCTCCCGAAATGAAAGAACTCCTTGAACAGGATCCTGAAGGCGAACAACTGTTTCATAAACTTACTCCCGGGAAAATCCGAAGCCTACTCTACAAAATCCACGGATACAAAACTTCAGACAAACGAATCGAGACTTCCATTATCATTATAGAACATCTAAAAGCCAATTCTGGTAAGTTAGATTGGAAAATGTTGAATGAGGCTTTTAAAATGGGATTTAAACTCTAGAAAGTCAATTCTAGAAATAAATTAATGATGATAATTCTATAAATACCTATATAATAACTATTTATGTATACATAGATTATCTATGTTAAACGACAACCCTAGACTATCTAGGTATCTTATTTTTACGTATATTGCGGAATGTCTACTACTAAATCTACAAAATCTGCCATTTTTAAAATTCTTGTTTTAGGGATCCTCTACAAGGAAGAAACCTATGGGTATGACATCATAGAAAAGATAAAAAATTTATCGAATAGTGAGATATTGATGAAAGAAGGAACGCTATATCCATTATTAAAATCTCTAAAAAGTAGTCAATTACTTCGCTCTAGTTGGAAAAAGTCTCAACTCGGGAAAGCAAGAAAATATTACTCAATTACCGAACGTGGAAAAGCAGAATACAAACGCCTTATTATTGAATGGAATCAAATGAATACCATGATAATAAATCTGCAAGCATGATACCAACGATAACTAATAAACGTATCGTGGTAGCTCCTCTTTGTTGGGGTCTTGGACATGCGAGTAGATGTGTACCTATCATCAATCAGTTACATGATCAAGGAAATACGGTAGCAATAGCATCTGATGGAGAAGCTCTCACTCTATTGAGAAAGGAATTTCCAGAATTAGAGTCTTTTGAATTGCCAGAGTATGAAATTAATTATAAATATCAGTCGATGATTATCAATATGGCAGTGCAAGGTCCAAAAATATTGTGCGCTATTAAAAAAGAAAAAACTGAAGCGGAACAAATAGCCAGTTCATGGAATGCTGATATCCTAATCAGTGACAATCGGCTCGGATTTCGATCTAACACAACCAAAAACGTATATATCACACATCAACTAAACATTCCTCACCCTAATAAAATAATATCAACTGTCGCAAATCGACTACACCGTCACTTTATTAACAAATATGATGAATGTTGGATTCCTGATTATGAAGACGATCGATCTCTTGCTGGGAAAATGACTCAAGCTGAACTCAAAATTCCAAAGCGTTTTATCGGTGTACAATCTAGGTTAGTTAAAGAAGATGTGAATGAAGACATTGACTTAGCAATTATTCTCTCCGGACCTGAGCCGCAACGAATGTATCTTGAAGAAAAATTAATTAAAAAATACACACACCTCTCTAACAAGAAGATCATCCTAGTTCGTGGAACAGAAAGTGTAGCAAAACACACTGTTAATCAAAGCCATATAACAGTACATAATCTACTCACAAGTCATGATATAAACAACATAATGAATCGAGCGAAACAAATTGTGTGTAGAGCTGGATATTCTAGTATTATGGATTTGGTGGTTCTTGGGAAAGGAGCTATTTTAGTTCCGACTCCTGGTCAGTATGAGCAGGAGTATTTGGGGAAGGTGTTGGATAGAAGGTATGGGTTTAGATGTATTGAACAGTACAATATTGAAATCTCGACGATATAACTTACTACAATTATACAAATGATAAACAATCAATATGAGATTAAGAACGGAATGTAAATCTTGTAAGAAACTTAATAAGGTATCTTCAAAAGGAGTACTTTTAAGAAGAGATCTCGAAGAAAAAGTAGGTGAAGAATTTCGCTTTCGATGTACAGATTGTGGAATCGAAAATACTACACATGTAAATAGTATCATTGCGGCTAATAGCAATCTGGTTACCTATATACTTATACCGTTTGGAGCTATATTTTTTATTCTTGTGTCATATTATATCGGAGCGATTATTATCATTACAGCTCTTTTATCTTCTAATAATTCGAACAGTACACTGTTTAATAAATCGAAGGTATAGCTCTTCTCCTGATTATGTATTCGAAGATTATCGGTTCAAGTATCTATTGATAGCTTCCGTCCTATTATTCACTTGCAGTTTGTCATATATTTTGTGAATGTGCTGTTTGACTGTTCCTGTGGTGATGCCTAACTGTGATTCTATCTCTTTGTACAATAATCCTTGGGATAACAGTTCTAACAATTCGTATTCTCGTTTAGTGAGGGGTAGATTAGTTGCTTTTTCTGGATCGTCTTTTGGGGCTGAGAATGCGTCAATTACTTTGCGATCGATTTCCGAATTCATAGGCGAACCTCCTTTATATAGCTCTCTTGCCGAAGAGAGAATCTTTTCTGAAGATGAGTTTTTTAGAATATACCCTTTCGCCCCAGCCTTAAGGCTTTTAAAGATCTTCTCATCATCTATAAATACTGTGAACATGCAGAACTGAGTATTAAGCATCAACTCACGAATAGCGACAATCGCCTCTACACCACTTGCTCCAGGAAGCCCTATATCTACTATCACTACATCCGCTGGAAACTTCGGAAGGAAAATAATCGCATCCTCCGCAGAATGGTATACCTGAGTACAAACAAGATCTTCTTGTTCATTAAAAAGTTCTTGCATTTCGAGTGCTACCTCTTTGAGGTCTTCAATTATTGCTATTTTGATAGATTGATTGGCTAACATATTGCGATTTTCTGTGACTTCAATATACTTTAAAATAAGGAAAATGAGAGATGGAGTGGTGCTGGTCATGACTTTACTTTATTTACTTATGAAGTAATTTAAGAACCCAATCCTCACCTATCCAAGCTTTACAGCTCGGTATGATTTGTGAATTCACAAATTACTTCAAAGTAAAGTTGAAGATTGAGAGGAGAATTTTAGGTATAACTTTAGTTAGGGTATATACCCCTATTGCATTTCTAAAAATTACCCCTTATTTTTAAGAAAAAAAAAGATCAAGGTTACATTATGTAATAATAATTATACCTCATTATGTACTAAAAAACCTCAAAATGAAAAGTTCATTAAAATTATTATTGCTATTGATAGCTATCATATCACTTTCTTCTTGCTATTCTTCTAGGGTCATAGGTGATGGTTCTGATCCAGTCTCAGGAGAAAATGGCAAAGCAACTCAAGAGATAACTATCCATTCTTGGTTATGGGGCATTTCTTCAAAAAGTCTAACTGATGACCAATGCCGAAGTGGTACTTTTCAAAAAATAGAAGTAAAAGATAATTTACTTTTTAGTATCTTGAATGTTATCACATTAGGTATTTATAAACCTACAAAAATTTGCTATACATGTGCTAAACAAGTAGAAAACTAAGATTATGGCAGACGTAATATATAACAATAGAGATTCTTGGGTAAGCTTTCATTCCATTACTAGGGATTTGGACATTATGATCAAAATCTATAATGATAAAAGTAGCACGGGGTCTAAAGTAGATAGATATATAGATACCAATAGGGCATTGGGGGAAATAATAGCAAATGCAATAAATAGTAAAATGAGTCTAAGAGCGGTCGGTTCTAGATGGTCTATGTCAGCCATTGCGCATGAAGAAGAATGGATGCTAGATACTCAATCTTTGAATATAAAGATTCCTATAGAAAAGAACGACTTAGACTCCAAGTCCAATGAAGATAATCAAAAGTTGTTTCTTTTCCAATGTGGAAATAGTATCAAAGAAATAAACAACTATCTAAAAAGGAAAAAGCTTTCCCTAAGTACAAGTGGAGCAAGTAATGGACAAACAATCGCAGGTGCTACTTCTACTGGAACTCACGGCGCTGCTTTAAATTTTGGGTGTATTCATGATTCAATCGTTGGGGTCCATGTGATAATCAACGAAAATAAAAGCTACTTGATCGAACAGAAAACTCAACCTGTTTTATCTAAGGAATTTGCGGATATTATAAATACAGAATTGATCAGAGATGATGAAATGTTCCACGCTGTCCAGGTCGGAATGGGATGTATGGGAGTAATCGCTGGGATAGTAATTAGATCTGAAGACCTTTATTTGCTTGACAATTATGTATTTGACCTAAACCGAAAAGAAGTAGGAGACATTCTAAAAGACGGGTCATTTAACCATGCTAATGTTAAATCTCAAACTGGATATAAACGCATGCCAGATCATTTTAAACTATTCATTAATCCATATGATGACTCGGGTGATATTCGCGCAGAGGTAATGTACAAGTTGACTGATGCAGTCAAAACTATGATGCCAAAGGGTGCAAAATTGGAAAATTCATACAATAAGGACATCTTATCTCTAATAGAAAAATTATCAGATCGAGCATCTTGGACAGCTCCTAGATTACTAAGTCTGTTAGAAGATCAAATATTACCAAAGAAAAGGAAACGAGAGCTTGCTACTCTTGGTCAGCATTTTTATGATACTACAACAGGTGGAAGGACTTTTTCATGTGCAACAGGAGTAGACATCTCTCAATCATTAAGTACGCTTAATGTCTTGATTTCTATGTTTAAAAATTTTGGCCCAATCCCAGCTCTTATTTCTATTAGAATAGTGAAAGGGACTAAAGCTTTACTTGGATTCACCAAATTTCCTACTACATGCATTGTTGAAATAGATGGTGTCCAGTCAAGAAAAAGTAGAGACTTAATCAAACTGATCCCTAAAATGATGGGGCAAGCAGGAATAAACTTTTCCTTTCATTGGGGAAAAATGAATCCGCTAAATGCCACACTAGTAAAGAAAATCTATGGCAATAATTATAAGAAATGGATCAAGCAAAGAAGTAGGTTAATGACAGAAGAAGAAAGCGCAGTATTCACCTCAGATTATGCGTTTGACCTTGGCCTGGGAGAGTATGTAGACAATACACCAGATATAAAAGTCATCTCATGATTAAGAGATATATCATAGCATTCTTCCTTCTTAATATCTATACCTACCAACATTCTAATGGTAATTGTGAAAAAGAGATTTCGTATCAAGTAATTGAGAAAACGATAGATATTCTTTCCTTGGAAGAGCATTGGACCAAAGAAGGTGAATTTGATGATGATTGTGTATCAGCTAGAGATCAATATACTTTGGCTTGTGCACTTAATAAGGCACACATTGAAGTAAGAGGAGAATACAAAAACAGGTCTTGCGAAATGGAAACTGTAAGGTATTTTATAGCTCGCCATTTTTTTAAGAGATTGAAGTATCATCCAATCCATGGATTTAATAGCCATGAAAAAACCACGCATGGGGATGTGATCTTTTTACTAGAAAAAGTTTTAAAGAAATACAAAGTGTAGCTTTATATTCATAAGTTACTTTTTATCAATATCAACCTAGCATTGTATATGAATAGATGCTCTAATTTGGGTTTATCAGAGGACTTTCTTTTATTGTAACAACTGAAGTTTTTTATTTGGGTTTGGTTTACCTTATTGGGTTATTTTCTATACTTCTCCAATTCACCAATCACATCCTCTAACCTCTCTCCATCCATTCTATCTCCAATGTGAGATTGCAACATTCTAAGATTATTGATGGTCGTCTCAGCCATCCACCCAGCAGAGATTTTACTTATAGCATCTCCCAGACGATCCCCCGCTAGATCAAAATTATTTTCTAATACAGCTAATTCTACAAGAGTGATTTCATCCCAATAATCTGGCTTCTGACGCTTCATTTTCTGTTCGATGGCAAATCGGGCCACAGGTAGATATTTATTAATATTCCTCCATATCACCTTTGATAGCCAATGAGGTCAATAAGTTGATTCCAGGATAGGCATCTCTACTATCCGCTTCGAATCCTAGTTTATTTTGTTTTATTGCTTCTTTCAAGTGACCTTTTGCTTTTATACTTTCTCCATCTTTATACGCTTATTGCCATAGATCCTTGTGCACTCTTCCTAGAATACTATTCGTTTCTGGATCTTTGTCATGGTCTTTGATGAAGGTCTCTAGGACTGCTATCGCCTTTTCTCCTTGTCCCACTCCGTTGAGACCGAACCCAAGCTGTTCTTGCACCATTTGGGTTTGCTGGAGTGGTTTGTTCATCTCATCATAGCATTGTAGCATGAGGTCATATATGATCAATTTGATAAAAGGGTAGAAAAAGAAATAACAAACTATGATTTCGATTATAATCAAAGTGAGTTTACTCCACTGTATTTTCAGACACTTCATCATGAACTATACTTTTCCAAGAGCCCATTGAAAGATTCTCAAGATGAGTATTTGCTAAAAGGCTGCATCAATGGTTTGACCGCTTTTACAACTAGAAATGCTAAATTCTATCGGCTGGAAATGATAAGTAGAAATCTGATCGAAAATGATAATTGGGAAGAATCGCAAAAAATACTGGAATCTCTGGAAACGACAAAAGACAGTTTTACGGACCTGATGGATAAGGAACTTTATTGTTAATTATCACCAAAAAGTAGAAAGGAAATTAATTGATCCTACTAAAATACTGGCTACTTCTCAACTTGATTTTTCCCTTAATTATTTTGGAAAAGTGATAGAAGACCTATCTGTGAGTAAGTTCAAAAATTTGGTGCAAGAAATAAGAGCAAAAAGTATGTTGCTCAGAGCACATTATGAAATTAATGGCAACAATGTATACTTCATGCAGAGCCAGTTAGATGCATTCTTTCGCTATATTCACAGGAATAGAAGTAAAATGGGAAAATCTATTTTCTTAAGCCTGGAAACGCTAGCGTCTTACATCAAGAAAATGTCCAAGAATGAAGATCCTAAAAAACTGATGAAGGCTATCAAAAAAGAGAAATACCTTATTTTTCGTCTATGGTTAGAAAATAAATTAAAAGAAGAAATTCAGAAAAAACATAAATGATTATCACCTGCAAAAAGAGTGGTACATCATAGAATCTATAAGAATAAAGATGCCATCCAATTGTCAAATGGCACCTTTAACTAGTAATTTTATAATCCTCCCAATTCTTCGATTATAAATGCTAAAACAATAAGTAAGGTGTCCATAATTTAACGCTTTTATTGCCATATCAATATTGATATCACGTCAAATATGCAAGCAGGATAGACAAAGTAATTAGACCTTTTTACGAACAGGTCTCTATTCCTTATGAGTGTCGAATATGTTTTTGAGAATGGTCATGGATGAAACACGGGTTACTCGGATTTAGCGGATGATCACCTAAAATAAGCTTGTGTGGTTATTACCAAATCAAATTCATCAATTTAATAATTCAATAATTCACCAACTCGACAATTCCGCAAAGATTTACAAATTTCCCTTACCTTTGCCCCCCAATAAAAAAACAAGCAAGACATCCATGGCCACACCACGCACCATATCATTCCACACCCTCGGTTGCAAGCTCAACTTCTCTGAGACATCAAGTATCCGTCGTCAATTCGAAGGAGCTGGGTATAATACTGTGGATTTTAATCATGGCGCGGATATCTATGTGATCAATACCTGCTCAGTTACTGATTTTGCGGATAAGAAATGTAGGTATGAAGTGCGACGTGCTTTGAAGTTTAGTCCAGATGCTAAAGTGATTATTATAGGATGTTATGCACAGTTGAAACCAAAGGAGATATCTGAGATACCTGGGGTGGATCTGGTATTAGGTGCAGCCGAAAAATTCAATATCCTTAACTATATAGACGACCTCGTGCATACACATGGTAAAGGGTTGATAAAAGCTGGAGAAGTAACAGAAGCAAACACCTTCATCGATTCATTTAGCATAGGAGATCGTACTCGTTCTTTCCTTAAAGTGCAGGATGGTTGTGACTATAAATGTACCTTCTGTACCATCCCTCAAGCTAGAGGAAAGTCTAGGAGTGATACGATCGAAAATGTAGTGAAGAATGCTAAAAAGATAGCTGAAAGTGGTGTCAAAGAAATCGTACTTACAGGGGTTAACTTAGGAGACTTTGGAAATGGAACAGCGGTTATCGAGGGAACTAAAAGTAAGAAAGAAGCCATGTTCATTGATTTGATCAAAGAATTAGACAATGTGGAGGATATTGAACGGTACCGTATCTCTAGTATAGAGCCAAATCTCTGTACAGATGAGGTGATTGATTTTGTAGCTGAATCGAAGAGATTTCTGCCACATTTTCATATCCCGTTGCAATCAGGGTCTGATAAGATATTGAAGATGATGCGTCGTCGATACCTCAGTGATTTATATACTAGCCGAGTATCAAAAATCAAATCTGTTATGCCACATTGCTGTATCGGAGTCGATGTCATTGTTGGCTTTCCAGGAGAGACAGAAGAAGACTTTTTAGATACTTACAGCTTCCTCAAAGACTTAGACGTATCCTATTTTCACGTTTTTACATATTCTGAGAGAGCAAATACTCCAGCTGCAGAGATGGGCGAACCAGTAGACATGGGTGAACGAAGAAGAAGAAACGAAATGCTCCGTATTCTTTCCACCAAAAAGAAAAGGGCATTCTATGAGCAATTTCTTGGGCAAGAAAGACCGGTATTGATTGAGCATAGTAAAGAAGAAGGTAAGGTGACTGGGTTTACAGATAATTATATCAAAGTTACGCTTCCAGAATCTGAGGATTATAATGAAGGAGAGATTGTAATGGTTTCGCTTGATGAGATTCAAGGAGAACGAGTGGTGTGCAGTCTAGCAAAAGTTCTTGTTTGAATGACTTAGCAATGTCGCTTTTGTCCTTCTTTCGGAAGATGATTAAGGAGGAGGAAGTTGTCGTTTATTGAGCTTATGGATTCTATATATGAGAGTTAGATGTGTTCTTCCTCTCCCTAGTTTAACGTCGCATGGCTGTAAGTCTAAAGTGGTGAGCGTTCTGTAATCCCAAGCGCAGTCGAAGGAATAAATGAAACGCTTTATCTCTCCAAAGGGGGGGGTTATGGTTGGCTCGGGCAAGATTTGGTATAACTTTTCGAATATCTCTTCAAAGATTTTTATTTAGTGCACACGAAGCTGAAGCATCGAAAACGTTTTTTAGACATCAAAGACAGGAGTAAGGGTTTATTATTCACCAAGAGCCCAAACAGCTCCAAACCGATCCACCAATATATCATCATAATGATCGGCAGATACAATCAAGTGATCAAATAGTTTTTTTGAAATATCCTTATCCATATACTGATCAAAAATAAGAAGAGATAGGATGATATCTTTACCTTTTACACTAAATGTAAGTCCCTCAAGACCGTAGTTTTGTTGTAGGAGAAAAGTATATAAATCTAAAACTTCTCCTTCTGGCAAAGTTGCTAAATATGCGTCTCCAGTAATCAATCCTGACTTTTCATGGTAGGCAATATTAATCTTTGCACTACCCCTTTTTACGGTCCAGTTACTAGGTCCCATTCTAGAAAGATCAATATCATATCCCATTTCAACTAACATCTCTTCGATGGACCTAGAAATACCATTGGGCTCGTATGTGTCTATTTTTGAGATCATTGTGATCTTAGATCCACAATGCGGACAATATTTTCCTTTTATCGTATTTTCGAAAACCATGTGAGCACAAGAAACACATCGCACACCTTGTACACCTTCCCCTTTCTGAAAATCTACGATTGCAGATTCTAAATATCTTGCTGGCAATGAAAAGCCAACACTATTCCCATTTTTTATAATAAAAGTATTAACTCCTACTATTTTACCTTGTATAGAAACCAGTGGGCCACCACTATTTCCTGGATTAAGAGCCGCATCATGCTGGATATAATTGATTCCCGAAACTTCATGAAGCGTATTAGATATTATCCCTTTTGTAACTGTATATTTTAGACCAAAAGGATGACCTACAGCAATGATTTCTTCGCCTTCAAAAAGGGGTGTTGTAGTATCCCTCAGAAATATAACCGGCATCGAATGTTCTTCTGGAACCTTCAAAAAAGCCAGATCGTATTTTTGATCTAAATACAGAACTTCTACCATCTGTTTTTCCAGGCCCTCTCCATCAATTACCACGAATTTATTATCCCTGATCACATGTTCATTAGTAACGATAAGATTGCAATCCGCCAAATAAAAACCAGTACCCGTGCTATACGGAGTAGCTATTTGTATTACAGTTCTTTTATATTGTTCTATGATCGATTTCATGTCCATATTCTGGGTTATAAATCTTTTTTAATCAAAAAATTATTTATGTCAAAATAAACGCTGCCTACTCCTTTGAGCGTTTTTCAATAAATTTCAACGGTGATCCTTCCTCTCAAAGTTTATCACTTGCACCATCTGCAAAAAACTCTTCGCGAATTGACTACTATCTTGGAAATACAATTTTCGGACATCCACTTCCAAATGAGTATACTCATCAATATGGACTGAGATTATACTTTTTATGGCCTTTTTTATCTTTGACTCCCTCATTTTTAACTTTGAGCGATACTCCCCATTTATTCCAAGTGCACCAAAATATTTAGGTTGCATTATTTGATAGTATAAGTTAAAAAGGTCTCTCATTGGCGCTGGCATACTATAATTAAATAAACTATAGCCTACTATATATGAAGGAATTGATAATGCAAATTCATCATGACCATTTTGATAATACCAATCCATATTTTTAACCTCACTCGCGATGAATTCTTGTATTCTAGTCTGTCCAGATGATTGACTTATTCCAAAAGTAGACTTTACTTCATATATTTCCCGCTTAAAGTCATCGTACGGTATTTCTCTTATTTTTTTTAGCTCTTTGCGAATTAATCGATTTTTCTGTTCTGGCGTTTTTAGCTTATTGTGAAAATATAGATTGTGTATATTATCAACGATTTCCATGATATTACCTTCAGGCTTTATCAAGTAGTCAATTCGATAAATCATATCCAAATATATATATGACTCTGCACCTGGATAATGACTAATGTTTAGTTTCGTCGTATTTATACTCTCAAGTGCTTTATCAATTTCGTGTGTCAGATAGTCATATTTGATTCTTACTTCTGCATCTTCAATTTTTCGAATGTGACCATTATTAATCGGTTGTAACATTTCGAATTCACTGATCAGTATATCATCCTTTTTATCAGTATGTGTTGCCAGTTCTTTGAGTGAATAATAGAGTTTGTAAGGGCTTCCATCTATTGTGCTAGAAGAAAACACTGCAGTAATACAATTGTCACTATCAAGTGCATACCTACTATACTTTAATTGATAATTGTCTTCTAAGAGCCTTCTCAAAAATCCAATATGAAGACTTTCAGTTTTTGCTATCTTGGCTTCCGCAGTTATACTTTTATGGTTTGCTCTTCCTACTATTTTTTTACTTCCTTGATAAAATTCAAAAGTCAAATGATCCTTATGGTCTTCGTAATTACAATTTGCTGCACTCTCATCATTCAAATATTCAAAAAATTGTTTGTAGGATTCTATATAATCTTGATTCTCGAATAACTCTAAAGATTTGTCCCAAGCATCATACTTACGCTCTTCTTTATAGGCATCCGAAAATCTACCAAACTGAATTTGAGGTTGGTTTATGTTCGTTTTATTAGAAAAAAAATAATCAAAAAATCCCATTAATATTATATGTGGTCGATGTAAGTACGAATTTAGACCCTTTCGAGAATATTTCGAGGTATAAAGAGACTTATGTTTGATTTGTTTGAATCGCTGAATCGCTAGAATCGCTGAATCGCAAAATTGCAAAATTGCAAAACTGATCTGCGTGTTTGCTGTGCAAGCCTCTTGATCTCTTTATTATGTTGCATATTCTCAAGATATAATACGTAATTTTGTAGTAATGAATCTTACAACTCCCATACAAATTGATAGGTCAAATATTGAACTTAATTCTTCGTCTAAAATCATGACGATAGGATCGTGTTTTTCAGAACATGTCGGAAATAAACTTTTAGATTCTCATTTTATATGCCAATCCAATCCGTTTAGCACCGTTTTCAATCCAATTAGTATTGGTAATTTGTTATCAAGAAGCGTTGCAAAACATCTATTTACCTTAGAAGAAATAGACCAACATAGTGATAGGCATTTTATCTATGATTTACACTCTTTTTATGATTCTACTGAACCACAGAAGACTTTAGAAAAAGCAAATAAATCAATACTTGCATCCAATCGTTTTTTGTCAGACTTAGATTGCATAATCATTACTTTTGGTACAAGTATCGGATATCATCATATAGAACAAGATCGGTTAGTTTCTAATTGTCATAAAGTACCAAACCACCTATTTGAAAGACAGTTTTTGGATGAAGAGCTTATATATAATACAATCTCCACAGCTATCGACAAGCTTCTAGAAATCAGGCCTAGCCTACATATAGTATTCACTGTAAGTCCTGTCAGACATACTAAAGAAGGACTAGTAGACAACAGCATTAGCAAATCAAAGCTTGTACTTCTTTGTCAAAAATTAATTACAAAATATGGTCAAGCATCCTATTTTCCATCCTACGAAATCATGATGGATGAACTACGTGATTACAGGTTCTATAAGGAAGATATGATACACCCATCACAGCAAGCAGTAAACATCATTTGGAGTCGTTTTATGGAAACATATTTTGATCCGACTGCAAAAGAAAAAGTGAGCGTTTTCCAAAAACTAAATCGTGCATTTAATCACCGACCATTTGACCAGAACTCAGAGGGACACGAATCTTTTTGCAATAAACATTTAGAAGAAGTAACCAGATTAAGTCAGATATATCCAGAAGTGGACTTTACAAAGTATTACAACCATTTCAACGCTCAACCTTGACCAACAAAATCAAATGTGTTAACTACTTAATGTTTCTTCTTCCATTTTTGTTACAAATGAATGTAAGTCATTCAATGCCTTCCCTAAGTTCTTTTTTATTATTCTTTTGACAATTAAAAAAAGCACAACTTTTTTCAAAATAGATTTCGCCTTCCAATATATCTCAACCTCTATATTACAAGAATCGTGAGTAAGCGGATTAATGATGTAGAACTGATAAAGTTCATCGACTGGAGGAGGGCTGGTTGTCAACTCACCATAAATCAATTGGCCTGGTTTTCCAGCTTTTGTAACTGTAACAAAATTTAAGTGTTTGTCATTTATAACACATATATGTTCTGTGCCAATTCTAGTTACTTCTTTTTCATTGTATTCAAATTTGTCAACACCCTCTACCCATTTATGACGGTATTTATAATTGGTTATATATTCCAAGAGTTGGGAAGCAGAAACAGGAAAGTCTTTTTGAAAACAAATAGAAGGAGCTTTGTCAAATTTTATTTTTTTTGCTTGAGCAAATGGTTTTATTTTTAACTCCTTGTTATTAATTACGGAGTACAAGTATTTTATTTTTTTATCATCGTACTCATTTTCACCAGTTTGAAAATGGTACAGTTTGCTACGATAGTTTACAGATAATTCTATTTCATTTGTAAGTGCTTCACTTAATAGAACGTAGTTGTCACTATCGACAGAATTTTTCATCAAACGATGTACTTCAATCACTTGTGCACCAAATGGTTTTCTTTTGTTCTGTACATTTATGAATTGTAATTCACCGCTATGAGCAACTATCTTAAGCTGAAGGTTTGGGGCTGATGAACATGCGTTACAAGGACACACCCTGTTTTTCTCCAGTAATGTCAGATGACTGTAGAAAGCCGTAAACATGGTCTCAATTTGGGCTAATAATTTTTCAAGAGAAGGTATCTCTTCTTCTTTAAAGAAAAATAAAGCATCCCCTTCAATTTCTGCCAGTTGTAAATCCTGAGTATTTGCTTCGATCAACACTTCAAGAAGCTCAGAAATTACATGTTGACTATGCTCCACTTCGGTCGTCTGTACAAATTTTGTGAACCCCGAAATGTCAGGTAAAAAAAGCAAGGATTTGTTCATCTTCTGTTTAGTTTAATAAATATACTAATAGAATTTTCATCAATATGATTCACAAGACAGATCTTATCTATAAACTGAAAAACAGTTTGAAAGTTATAATCTGACATATCCTTATACTTATTACCATCGTTCCTCTCAGCTATATTTCATTGCAATTCTAAATTAATGTAAAGTTGTTGTTTAAATTTTATTGGAACGTTTGGTCCCTATTTCTAGTAAGGCTATTTATCTAAGTCTAGTAGGAATTGAGATTATAACAAATAAAAAAGTGTAGCCATTAAAGATTGTAAATCTTAATAACTACACTTTACTATTCATGGTAATTCTAGTTTTTATCCTTCTTCAGGCGGTAATAATACTTGGTCTATAACATGAACGTAGCCATTTGAAGCTTTTACAGTTCCTAATATTTTGGCTCCATTTACATACGTAACACCATCTTTTGTTGTCACTTTTACTTTATCACCAGTTGCTTGACCAATACCCATAACATACTTGATGTTATCCCCAGTATAACTTCCTGGAGCAGCATGAAAGGTAATAATGTTCTTAAGAATTTCTTTATTCTCAGGTTTCAACAAATTGTCTAGAGTTCCTTCTGGTAATTTATCAAATGCACTGTTATTTGGAGCAAATACAGTCAAAGGTCCTGCATTAGTCAATACATCCTGAAGACCGGCCGCTATAACGCCCGCAACTAAAGTACTGTGGTCTGCGGAGTTGATGGCAATTTGTAAAATGTTTCTTTCAGATTCTTCATCAACTACACCAGACTGACCTTTTAATTTTGAAGTGTTTACTCCAACGTTTTCCGAGACAGGTTGAGAATCAGTTTTACACGATGTGATTATCATGGCAATCACAATTAGGGGTAAAAATAGTTTTAACATAGTTTTCATTTGGTTTTACTTTTTGTTAAGTAATCAATTGATGTAATTTAATGAGTTACATCATAACTAGATTTTTGATATAATCTTAATACAAAGATAGGGATATTTATATAAAAAGACAAATTTATCTTTTTATATAACTTATTGAAGATTAATCTCCATTGAGGAGAATTTACTCTAGGTAAGTAAGTATATTTATAGGAACAAATATTACTTCTTCGATGATGAGTAATCGTGTGCTAAATTCATCACTTTCATAGCTTCCTTTCTATCACCCCAGCTCTCGAATTCCATTTCTCCTTTTGCTTTATAATTGGTAAAAAAAGTAACCACAATATCTCTAGCACCCGGAAAGTAAAGATCTAGGTCATCAATATTATTGACCCTAGACCACTTTTTGGTTAATGGTACCGCTAGTATTTTATCATCTTGTTCTTTATTATCGAGTAGTTTCATCACTCCGACTATTCTTGCTCTTTGTATACTTCCTCTTGGTTGTGTTACGCCAAAAAGCAATATATCTAATGGATCGCCATCTCCACCTTGTGATTTTGGTAGAATTGTGTTTGGTATCATTCCATAGTTACCTGGATACCCCAAATAGTTAATATATCTCGGCTGACCATCTATGTTATCCATTACAATTTGGTGTGTTTTTTTGTTCATCTCATATTTAGCCGTAGTCCCCGCTGAGATCTCTACGATCATATTTATCGAACTATCAGGATTTAGGGCAAGAACATTTTCATATGCAATATCCGCTTTAGGTTCCTGATTAACCGTTTCTGTTATAGGTGGTTTCTTTTGCGCTATCTCTTGTTTACAAGAATATCCTAGCAATAGAAAAATAGCCAATAAAAAATAAGGAGTTTTCAAACTTCTATTATTTGGAAATTATCAATAAAGAGAGCTGACAAGCCTAATCAACTATCATTGTAGCATGATCGAGTTCTTGTTGTTTCATATTTTGCGGCAATTCTCTATACTCATATTGTTGTGTACGAAGTTGTGGTCTGAATCCCGCTTCATTTATTGCCTCCTGAATTCCATCAGCTGTAAATCTGAAAGCAGCACCAGCAGCTGAAACTACATTTTCTTCTATCATAATCGATCCAAAATCATTAGCACCAGAATGAAGACAAACCTGTGCTATTTGTTTACCTACAGTCAACCATGATGCTTGAATATTGATCACATTTGGGAGCATAATTCTACTCATCGCTATCATTCTAACATATTCATCTCCTGTGACTTCGTTTCTGGCTCTTTTTATCTTTTTCAGAATAGTATCCTCATCCATAAAAGGCCACGGAATGAATGCTAAAAATCCTTTTGCATGTGCAGGTTTTTCGCTTTGCACTTGACGAATATCTACAAAATGTTCCATCCGTTCTAGATTCGTTTCTATATGCCCGAACATCATTGTAGCGGATGTTGTGATATCCAATTGATGCGCAGCTCTCATTACATCCAGCCATTCTTTTCCTCCGCACTTTCCCTTAGAAATCAACCGTCTTACTCTATCATCCAATATCTCTGCCCCAGCTCCAGGAAGAGAATCTAATCCAGCATCTTTTAATGCTTTTAGTACTTCTGTGTGAGTGCTTTGTTCTAATTTAGTAATGTGTGCAATTTCTGGAGGCCCTAGAGCATGTAATTTTAAATTAGGGTACAGAGATTTCAATTCTCTAAACAAATCACAATAATACTGAAGGCCCAAGTCTGGATGATGTCCTCCTTGAAGTAATAGTTGTTCACCACCAAAGGCAAATGTCTCTTCTATTTTATGTTTGTATTGTTCTATTGTGGTAATGTATGCTTCATCGTGCCCAGGTCTTCTATAGAAATTACAAAATTTGCAATTGGCTATACATACATTGGTCGTATTACTATTTCTATCAATAATCCAAGTAACTGTTTTCTCTGGCACTCGTTCATATCTCATTTCGTTCGCCACAAACATGAGATCTGTTGTAGTTGCGTTCTCAAATAAAAAGACACCTTCTTCAGCTGATAAAAATTCTCCTTTTTGTGCTCTCGCTAGTAATTCTGTTGTATTCATCTATGTATATTATAACAAGGCAACAAGATATGTAAAAGAAGGTTGACAAAGATGGTGTGAGAGTGAATGAATTTATGGATTCTAAAATCTGACTAATTTATTGAGCCAAGAGTATTTCAATATATTTCTACCTCTATTGTAAGTAAGACGTCTTAATAGTAACGCATTCTTCTTCTCCCTTCACCCTCTCCAAAGAGGGACATACGAAGAGTGGCTCTGGCATGTTAAATTACAAGACCTAAAATAAAACCCTTTCTATCACACCTTTTTTACCACACTCCTTATCTCATTCACTTTCTTCTGAATGTCAGTCAGCTTTTCTTCTAGAAGATAATTGAAGGTTGATTTTGTATCTGAAAAACTTAGGTGTGCATAATATTGCCATACCTCTGAGACGTCTTTGTACTTAATCTCATAGGGAACATAAGATTCATTATCAGAAGAAAGAACAAGTTTAGAATCTTCTTTTCTATTGATTACACGCTTGTATACTAGGCCTTGTTCTTCACTTACAACAACATATGTTTTTCCATCTTTTATCTGATCTATTTGCTCTACATATGAGCATAACACAATACTTCCTGATTCCATAGGCAACATAGAATCTCCCCTAATTTCAAACCCTCTAAAAGTGCCACTCGGAATATTAGGAAAAGAGATTTTAGGAAGATCACGGATGTATTCAGGATCCTGGAAACTATCTAGATATCCAGCTTCCGCTTTAGTATCTACCAATTCTATATTTTCATTATTGTTCCCATCTACACTTATAGCCAATACTCTCAGTCCATCTTGCCGAACTATTTCAAGTTCATTGTGCGTAAGGTCATGTGTAATAAGTTCATCTATAGCAACATCAAATTTCTGAGACATCCTGATCAACATCTCTAAATTGGGTTCTGTTTTCCCTCTTTCATAATCGCCCATTGTGGTCCGAGCCACTTCAAATTCTTCCGCTAATTCACCTTGAGAAATCTTTCCTTTCTTTCGAAGATACTTGAGGTTAGATGCCAACTTAGTCATTGATATTATCAGTTATTTTTTCAAAAATAAAATACACTCCAAATATACAAAGAAATTAACAAATGACAGATATAGCAATATATATTGTCGCTTTTGTCGTCAATCTAGAGTAAAACCATCTAATGTTGGCCGTAATTAATGGGGAAAAGAAATAAACACTAATAATAAACAATGACGTCATCCGCAGATTTGCGCTCTAGTACTGGCACAACTGCATCATCCGCTGGGTATCCAACAGGTAATAGTAAAAACGGTCTTTCATTATCAGGCCTTCCGAGAAGCGTCTGAAGAAAATTCATAGGGCTTGGTGTATGCGTCAATGTTACTAACCCAGAATTATGAACCGCTGAAATAAAAAAACCAGCTGCGATACCTACTGATTCATTCACATAGTAATTTTTCATCTTGTTCCCATCTTCATCTAAATCATAAGCTTTTTTAAATAGTACAATTATCCAAGGAGCAATATCAATGAATGGCTTATTCCAATCCGTATCAAACTTTTTTAAGTCATCTAGCCACTCCTCAGACATGCGGCCATTGTAACTGATGTATTCCTCTTTTTCTGCGGCTTCTCTGATCTTAGCCTTTATTTCAGCTGATGAAATAGCACAAAATGTCCATGGTTGTTTGTGTGCGCCTGATGGGGCTGAAGACGCTGTCATAATAATATTCTCGATGGTTGCTTTGCTTACTTCTTTGTCAGAAAAAAATCTTAGGGATCTTCTTTGTTCGATAAAAGCTCTATAATCTACTGCCCTTTCTAGAGCGGTATGGTTTTGGGTGTCTATAGGGGTATATTTTATAAAGTCGGTAGCTTCCATTAATTAGATTGTTTAATGAATCAAATGTAAGTTGATTTGAGCGAAATATATCTAAGGAATGAATCAATAATAAAGTTACATTCTTCTGCTTGATCTTTTTCCCTTCTTCTGCGTTAAAAAGCCTCGCCTATGCGATGCATAGCCTACGTTTTTTGCCTTGGAGAATGAATAAATATCAGCACATAAAAACGTACTTTATTAATGTCTCATTCCTAAGACAAAAGACTGATATTGAATAATTTTGAATAATTCAGTTGATATATTAATATTATCTTAGCATTTTAGATTTAAAAAAATGAAAAGAAGTAACCTTTCCATGAAAGTCTTCTTGCAAAATATAAACATGAGCAAACTAAAATTAGGCATTACAATAGGAGATATAAATGGTGTTAGCACTGAAGTGATTATAAAAGCATTGAGTGATGAACGTATCCTTAGTTTATTCACACCAATTATATATGGATCATCAAAGGTGGTTTCTTATTATAAGAATATAGTCAATGATAACTTTCAATTTTCGAGTGTTTCAACTGCGGAATCTGCAAGATATAATAGAGTAAATGTACTCAACTGTTGGGAAGAGAAAGCAGATATAGAACTTGGAAAAGCTACCATAGATGGAGGCAAATTTGCTCATATAGCTCTGGATAGAGCTGTAAGGGATTTTCAAGATAATAAAATCGATGGCATAGTAACTGCACCGATCAATAAGCATGCTATGAAACTGGCAGACTTTCCTTTCCCTGGTCATACAGAGTTTATTGCTGACAAATTCCAAAGCAGTGAAAGTATGATGATGATGGTCAGCGATGTTCTTAAAGTAGCACTTGTCACAAATCATGAGCCTATTTCAAAAGTAGCTAGCTTGGTCACAAAAGATCTAGTTGCAAAAAAGTTGAATATTCTCAATAAGTCACTAATAGAAGATTTCGGAATCCAAAAACCAATAATCGCTGTACTGGGCCTTAATCCTCATGCTGGTGATGATGGAGCCATAGGAACGGAAGATGACACTGACGTAAGGCCTGCGGTCTTAGAAGCTAAAAAAGGCGGGATGTTAGTTACTGGACCTTATCCTGCAGATGGATTTTTTGGTTCTGCGCAATTCAAAAAAGTAGATGCTGTATTAGCCATGTATCATGACCAAGGATTGATACCGTTTAAGGCTCTTTCATTTGGTAGTGGAATCAACTTCACAGCTGGACTGCCAATCGTACGAACTTCACCAGATCATGGAACTGCATATGATATTGCGGGTAAAAACTTGGCAGATGAATCTTCTTTAAGAAGTGCAATTTTTGCAGCTATTGATATAGCTAAAACAAGAAAAGAATATCATTCTGATAGAGAGAATAAATTAGAAAGAACGGATAGGTCTAGAAGTAACAGAGATAGAAGACCTAAATAAATGAAATATTCATTTGCTGTTCTATTTTCCCTATTTTTTCTACTAAATTTTGGTCAAATCGATCAGGATTCGACATTGAAAAAAAAGTAGAAGAATTGCAAATATCAAGTTCTAGAATCTACGATAATGGTACTGTAAGTTTGGGCAGAAAGCAATTTCTGACTGTGGCTGGCGCATTAGAAGATCCTAAACGATTGCTTATCAAAATACCAGGCATCAGTACAGCAAATGATCAGGCTAACTCAGTGATATATCATGGAATGCCCGCTCAATATCACCAATCGAGTTTGTATGGCTCAAGAATACTGAACCCCAATCATAATTCTAATGCAGGGACAATTTCTGACTTGCCTTCTAGTTCTGCGGGAGGCGTTAATATGATGAGTGGTCAAGTTATTGGGTCACTAGAATTTAACGGAAATCCATCTAATAAATCATTAGGGTCATTGGCAGGAATGTCAGATATTAAGTTTAGAAATCCTTATAAAACAGGTTTAACTACTAACCTTAGTTTGATTGGGCTAGAAGCTGGATTTGGCAAAATTTAAAATAGGGATCAATTACTGGTGAATTATAGATACTCAACAGTTGGGGTGTTAACTGGACTAGGATTGGATTTTGGTGGAGAGCGAATTAATTATCAAGACTTGACTACTAAATATAGTATGAAACGTGGAAGTGGAGATTATTCTTTCTACCTCACAGCTGGAGCTAATAGTACAAGGAAAGATGCTCTAGATTCATTAATCACAGAATTTAAAGATCTTCAAGAATCTGACCATACCGCAAAAATACTGATCGGAGGAATCAATCATACTTATAAAGGAGCCAATTTTAATATAAATAATACAGTAAACATAAGTCGAAGAGTTGTTGATAAAACAGCTGAAGTCAATATTCCTATCAATTCTACAACTGAATATAAAAATAGAGCGACTTTATTATCTCTCAATCATACTTTACTATAAAGTTTAAAAACCTAAGTGTTGGATATAATATAGAATCATGGTTGGACCATCAGTTTTTAATGAAACTGTTTCCATCTGATAACGAAGGGCAATTTGTTGATCGACGGTTACAGAGAACTAGCCTATCAGTACAACCTACTCTAAATGTAAATTTAAATGTTTCAAAAAGTATCTCTCTTTAATCTACTCTGGGTATCACTTCTCAGCATACAGGAATTAATTTAGTAGATATGATTGGTCATATTGGATTAGGCTACAAGAAAGGAGATCTCAATACACATTTATCGATATCTAGGGTCGCTCAAAATCAAAGTGTCGAACTTGCTCTAGATAGTTTTACAATTCAAAATCAAGTAAGTAATAATATTGCTTTAGATATTACATACAAAGGAATTGGGGTAAACATTTACCTTCATCAATTAGGAGATCTTTCATCTAAAGGCAGTGTTTTCGAAATTATATCATTTCAGAATCTTGATAATTTGCCTCTTGGATATACTTCTGACCCTAATAACCTCTTTCTTGATTTAGATAATTCGATAATTAAAGGTATTTCAATGTATACTGATCATACAATTAAAGGATTTAATATTCATTCAAATTTGACATTGCAAGATTCTAAAGTTGAATACTCTGGCGCAATATTTACGAGCGCTAAAGCTAGAAGCCCATTAGAATATGGCTATATTTCTAATATTAGAGTGCAGAAAGAATGGAATTTTAATCAAGAACGAACTTTTGGAGTTTCTGCATCATATCACATGAGAGGTGGCGAAACGCAATTATCGGTTTCCAAAAGATTGTCTAGAGAATGGGGCTATACTGAGTTTATACATTCTTTGCCTCCACAACTTAAATTATCCGATTATTACCGAGCTGACCTAAGAATCTATTACAAACCTAGGAGGCGATCCACAATATCTCTTGACATCCAAAATGTAACCAACAGAGAAAACGATGCTTACTATTACTATGAACCGCTTACACAAGAAGCAACACTAAAGAAGCAGCTTGGCCTAATTCCAATTCTAAGCTGGAGAGTGGATTGGTAATTCTAAATTGAATAAAGTTTCTCTTCCTTCATGTGTAGATCTAACTTTGATCGTGCAGCCAATCGGATTGGTTTGTGACTGAATAAACAAGAAAAAATCTTAGACGCTTAATTCAAAGTCGCAACATTACTTTATTATAACTTTATACATTGAAATGTTTCTTGCTCTGTTCCAATATTTAATTCCAATATGTAGAGGCCCTTATCCAAATGGTTGAGACTTATAGAAATAGTATGTTCTCCTGCCACCAAGTAGTTTTCGTATATTTTCTCAATAAATCTACCTTTTGGGTCATACAAATTGGCAGATACTAAAGATGCGGAATTTAAAAAAATATCAAGATTTACAACATCGATAAATGGGTTGGGATACCTATTGATTTGTATTTTACCATTTGTTGTTGATATTCCTGACACCTCATCATTTGACACACCGGGGCTGCCTAGGAATCTATAGCTTGCCCAATTTTCAGGCGCAGTATTGTCTAAATTAGGTGAGCTCAACTCTAATGTAAATCCCTGTCCATTAGCCAATTCGGACCATGGATGATTTGGCAGATAACTTACTGAATCTGCCAATAGACCTTCATCAGAATATAACCTTAATCCCTCTCCTTCGCTAGATAGACCAAAAGAAAGATCTGGTTTTACATATTGAACATCGCTATGTATATTCTGAAATTTCAATTTATCTTTAACAAGAATAAGATAGGACCCACCTTGCAAAAGCGTGTTTTCTGAAAAAGTATACCCATTTTCAAACTCCATATCTGTAATCACCCAACCTGAGAGATCAATAGGCGATTCATTAGGATTATGAAGTTCGATCCAATCTCCAGAATCATTGTCTTCACTAGAATTATAGTTGATTTCGTTGATTACAACTGTAGGTTCATCATCGCTCGGGACAAATATTGCTGTCAGGAAAACATCCGAATGAAGGTCTAGTGACAACTGGGAATCAGTAAATGTGCCAGAATTTTGCCAATGAGAGAAAGTATATCCTTGTTTTGGAAAGGCTGAAACTTTAATTGGTACATCCTCAAAGTAGTCTCCCTTCCATATTGCTTCGTCAAGAGTTAGACTATTTACAGTAATAAATCCTTGAGTTGGATCAATAACTTGCAGTGTTATTTGGTGATAAGCTGGAAGACCAAACTGGCTTTTAATATGAGCCTTAATGCTATTAGGTCTGAAATTTCCAAATCGAATCATTTCATCCACTTTTTGATTGTGGACAGAGGAATTACCTCCCCATCTAATGTAATGGTCTGGGATTTCAGACGCTACATTCGCTGCCACATTTTCTATGTGTTCTTCTACGCGTTCTGGAATAAATCTAGAATTGAGCTCATCAGCAAATTGATTCACAAACTTATTTCTAAAAGTTGTATTTTCTACTAAACTTCTGAATAGTAATGTAGATGCTGGAGGGTTTGGCCAAAATGGCCCGTTTGGTTCAAGAGCAAATGCTAAAGTGTTATTCTGAAAGGCTACAGTACTCCACGTTCCAAATCCGAAATCTGTATCATAAAGCATCCATCTCCATTTTCCATTTTTGGGTCTCCATTGCTTGTTATTGTTACCTGGCCAATCTGTATTGTCAAAATAGATCTGCGCCATGTGATAAATGATAAAATTATCAATATCCACCTGATTAGATATCCATTGATAATTCTCGTCAGAAGCAAGAGAATTATTCTCTAAGAAGTTCAACATAGATTTATAATCTACATCAGAGCCTTGTATTACTTCGTCAAAAGGACCAAGTATATCAATTTCATTAGGATCGATACCAAAACGAGATGCTAGATAATGCTCGTTCATCTTCTCTCTCATATTTAATAAACCCCAATAAAGTCCATTGACATATGTGACAATGGGTCTATAAGCTTGTGTTTCTAGACCTGATCCATCCATCAAAGAGGTAAGAGTAACGTCTCTTATATTACTAATCAAAAATTCATTTCCAGAATTCCTAAGGATAAAAGCTTGGTACTTATCATAAGTTCGATTTGGAAAAAATGGATAATCTATTTCTGAAAGACCATATTGGCCTCTCGCAAATATGGACAATGATCTTTGGTCTAATGCCCTACTCCAACCACCAAAAATCTTGGTGCCAGCATCAAATTCAATTGCCAATTCATTTTGCTCATACAAAGAAAAATGAATTGGTCTCTCCCAATCCTCCCAGATGTTAGATCCAAAGAATGGGAAATCGGGAAAAAACCCCTCGCCTAATACATAAATTCCTGTCTCATCACTAAAAAAATTATCTGGTTCAGTTACCAAAGATATCATTGGAATATCATGATCTCGATCTAATATATAGGATCTGGTTTGAGTCCTAGAAGGAATAAGTCCTTGTTTATATAGTCTTGCTCTTACCACTGTGTTTATTGTAATTGGAATCGGGGAGGAGTATACATTCGAAGACATGCTAGGTATTGTAGCATCTGTAGTATAATGTATAATGTCGTTATCACCAGAACTAGACAATATGAGCTCTAGTTCATCCGCTAATCCTCCATCATGAGAGAATTCTATTTTTTCAGTAATAAATCCATCAAACCCTTCTTCTTCATTCTTTACGTTTGGAGTTGGGTTTTCATATAAGATCAAACTTTGGTCACTCGGCCTAATACCTATGGACACATCAGGTGGTATATTTCCAACAGATAATTGTGAGACTTTCTCACCACTTTCGTTGTACAAAAATAATGTCTCCTCCTCCGATATTTTAAAGTTAGAATGTATTGAACTGCTAGAATACTCTAAAACCGCTGGCGGGGCAACACCTTCTTTATTCTCTTGATTGAATAATACAGTCAAAAATGGAATCAGTGTAAAATCAGACGAATTACTAGAAACATTATGAGCTTGAATAGAAAGAACATTCTGCCCTTCGATGAGTGATGATTTATCTATCTCAAACCTATCTGGTTTTATACCTTGGTATAAACCAGCTTCATGATCAGTTATAGTATAATCGTTATATTCAGGTCGATCTTGAACCATATTAGCTCTGGCTATTTCTTTACAATTGATGTAAGCAACAAAGCCATCATCATAATCAATGTCAAGAAACAATTTCTCCACAATTGACAAATCAGAAATTGTAAATTGTTTTCTCATAAAAATAGAGGGTACTCCAAAAGGCAGAGTTGTAGCATCATCACCATCAGCATATCCAAAACCAGATGGGCTTATTGACCAGCTTCCGTCGTTATAATCCGTATTGATCCATGATAAGTTTAATGGTTGAGTTGGTATCAAATATTTCCAATTATCGCCATGGTCTATTAATGTTCGTGGAAAATATTGAGGAGTATCATTCCCAGAAGCCCAAACTAAAAGATAGCCATCTGCCTCGATTATTGTTTGTGCAAACGTAAATTTTAAGTCGTTCTCTTTATCTGTTATCGCCCATCCTGATAAATTAATAGAATTTCCAGAGGTGTTATGCAGCTCTATCCAATCTGGAGTGTTACCCTCCTCATCAATGAATGTTGAATTAGATGAAACCGCTTCATTAATTTGTACTTGTTGGCTTAAGGCAATTGTTGTGGCCAAAATAGTGATAAAGAATATTAGAAAATTTGCCTTTGATATGAACATCTATTGATATTAATTTGAACAAGACGAATATATTAAATAAGCTGAATAGTGTTTGAAACATTTTGAAGGTTATTCCAATTTGACAAATTCAATTCTTGGTTTTAGCCTTCAGTTCAATAATACAATTGAAAAGAAATGGGCTAAACTAAAAAAGGCATTGCGAATTACCACAATGCCTTTCTAATATTAGTTATAGATATACTTATGCCTCCACTTTAGTTTCTGGCACTTCCACTACTTCGTCATTGTATATTGCTCGGATTTTTCCTTCAATCTCAGCAGTTACTTCTGGATTGTCCTTTAGGAAATTTTTTGCTGATTCTCTACCCTGGGCAATCTTTGTCCCTTCGTAACTGAACCACGATCCACTCTTTCCGACTACATCTTTTTCTACACCAAGATCAAGAATTTCACCTATTTTTGAAATTCCTTCTCCGTACATGATGTCTGCCATTGCGATTCTAAATGGTGGTGCAAGTTTGTTTTTCACAACCTTTATTTTTACCATATTCCCCATCACATTACCTTCTTTATCCTTGATCGCAGATCCTGATCTTCTGATATCGATCCTTACAGATGCATAGAACTTAAGGGCGTTACCACCAGTAGTGGTTTCAGGATTACCGAACATTACACCAATCTTCTCTCTCAACTGATTGATAAATATACAGCAACATCCTGTACGACCGATCGTACCTGTTAACTTTCTCAATGCTTGTGACATCAATCTCGCCTGAAGACCCATTTTAGAATCTCCCATCTCACCTTCTATCTCAGCTCTAGGAACTAGTGCTGCCACAGAATCAATTACAAGGATATCTATCGCTCCAGAACGGATTAAGTTCTCAGCAATCTCCAATGCTTGCTCACCATTATCTGGTTGAGAGATCAAAAGATTTTCAGTATCTACACCTAATGCCTCAGCATAAAATCTATCGAATGCATGCTCTGCATCAATGAAGGCAGCTATACCTCCCGCTTTTTGACATTCAGCGATTGCGTGTATTGCGAGTGTCGTTTTACCAGAAGATTCTGGCCCATATATTTCTACGACTCTCCCTTTTGGAAAGCCTCCTATTCCGAGTGCAATATCCAATCCAAGCGAACCTGTTGAAATTACTTCTGTCTGCACTACTTGCTTGTCGCCAAGTTTCATTACAGTACCTTTTCCATATGTCTTATCTAGCTTATCAACTGTAAGCTTCAGCGCTTTTAGCTTTTCTTCTCTTTCCTTTGACATGATTATATTTTAGTTGAATTTTTAGCAATTTATTACTTCATTTTAAAGCTCATTCACTGGCTTGGTTGAAGTAACATATTAAAAGAAAACAAATATAAGAAAAGAATCGATACGTCCTTTCTTATCTGTTTGTTTCGTGAATAGATTATCATGTATCAATATGTCAAGTTGTTCAAAATGCCTGAGGTAATAAATACCTTCAACATTATGAAACAACCTTACATATCAATACCAATTTACTTTACAAAATCCTAGAACGGTACAGCTTCTTTTTCTTGACGAGATACTTTCATAAATTCGTTTACTTTCACTTCTGAAATGTACTTCATGTTTCCATCTTTGTCTTCATAGCTTCTGTGTACTAGTTTTCCTTGAATAGCTACTTCACTTCCTGTCTCTTATACACATCTGACGCTGCCGACGAAGAGGATAGTG
>OJIO01000382.1_pt1 | contig 30244 bp, 27 predicted proteins | sample 1595621 | NCBI WGS metagenome assembly OJIO01 (sample SAMN05416776, study PRJEB24817) | seawater metagenome | isolation source: Sea water | place: Canada:Atlantic | collected 2013-07 | reverse complement strand
CTCGGAGATGTGTATAAGAGACAGGTGTAGCGCTACGAGGATTTTTTCCTCTTTTTCATTGGTTCCCCAAAGTACAATTTTACGTTTCATTACAGTAGTTATTTTCATGGCTTGTTTTCATTTTATAAACAAGCTATACAGTGTGTCTCCTGAAAAATATCGGGAGGATTAATTAAGTTTTTAATTCTTAAAGGTTATAAAATAATCTAACTAAGATACAATTTTGTTTTTGACTAGATATTCAGCTATTTGGACAGCATTCGTTGCAGCACCTTTTCTCAAGTTGTCAGACACTATCCATAAGTTCAATCCATTTTTTACACTCTCATCTCTTCTTATCCTACCAACGAATACTTCATCTTTGTTTTTAGCATACAATGGCATCGGGTATTCATTTTTGGCAACGTTGTTTTGGACAACTATACCTTCCGTTTCAGACAGTATTTTTATAACCTCTTGGAGATCATAATTTTTTTTGAATTGTACATTTACAGCTTCAGAGTGTCCACCATCGACTGGAACTCTTACAGCTGTTGCTGTTATTTTTATACTATCGTCACCCAATATCTTTCTTGTTTCATGCACAAGCTTCATTTCCTCTTTTGTATATCCATTTTCTAGGAATACGTCACAGTGAGGAATACAATTTTCAAATATTGGATGATTGTATGCTGCAGTTTCTGGATTGTATGCATTTCCATCTTTTTCACTTTGGTACTGCCTCACAGCGTTTATACCTGTACCAGTGTATGATTGATATGTAGAAATAACCAACCTCTCAATACCAAATGCTTTATGTAAAGGTGCCAAAGTAGCAACCATTTGTATTGTAGAACAATTAGGATTAGCTATTATTTTATTATTTGCTGTTAAATCTTTTGCATTGATTTCAGGAACACAAAGTGATTTGTCAGGATCCATTCTCCATGCAGAGGAATTATCTATTACAATCGTACCTGCTGCTGCAAATTTAGGTGCCCATTCTAAAGATGTGTTACCACCCGCAGAAAAAATAGCAATATCAGGTGCCATATTTATAGCATCTGTCATGGATACAACAGGGTTTTCTTTTCCTTGAAACGGGATCATCTTACCTACAGATCGTGCAGATGCAACAGGTATAAATTCATCAATATGAAAGCCTCTTTCTGAAAGTACTTTCATCATCACTCCTCCTACAAGGCCAGTGACCCCTACTACAGCTAATTTCATAGTTATAATCTTTTCCCTATTAGTAATTTGTCAATTGCCTCTCTTAGGAATGAAACAATAATAAAGTTACATTCTTCTGCTTGATCTTTTTCCCATCTTCTGCGTTAAAAAGCCTCGCCTATGCGCTGCATTGCCTACGTTTTTTGCCTTGAAGAATGAATAAATATCAGCATATAAAAACGTACTTTATTAATGTATCATTCCTTACCTGACCCTCGACTGTAATTTGTAATTCAATGCAAATAAACGGAATCTTAGATTTACAGTAGTATTCTAAAGCTAAAATTGTGCCTTATGTCGGATAAAAATATAAAAGTACTTGCATTATAAAAGCATTTTTTAAAACTTCATTTCAGGAATTTCTCCTTCGACGATCAATCTTCCTTCGGTTGCATTTTTGATATCGTCTACAGATACGCCAGGCGCCCTTTCGAGTAGTTTAAATCCTTTTGGTGTTACATCAAGTACGGCCATATTGGTTACTATTTTCTTTACACACTTTACACCTGTAAGTGGAAGTGTGCATTGCCTGAGTAACTTTGATTGCCCTTTTCTATTTGTATGAGACATGGCAACGATGATGTTATCTGCAGATGCAACTAAATCCATCGCACCGCCCATTCCTTTCACCATTTTACCTGGGATCTTCCAATTGGCAATGTCTCCTTGGTCTGATACTTCCATAGCTCCTAGCACAGTAAGTTGTACATGTTTTCCTCTTATCATTGCAAAACTCAATGAAGAGTCAAAAATACTACCACCAGGGAGCATAGTTACTGTTTGTTTTCCAGCATTTATGAGATCTGCATCTTCTTCACCCTCAAACGGAAATGGGCCCATGCCTAATAATCCATTCTCTGATTGGAACTCGACAGATATCCCTTGAGGTATGTAATTTGCCACTAAAGTTGGGATTCCGATACCAAGATTGACATACCAACCATTTTGTAATTCTTGTGCTATTCTTTGTGCAATTCCATTTCTATCTAGCATGATTCTATTCTTTTGATTGTGATGAAAAGGCTTATGATTTTGATCTTACTGTTCGTTGTTCGATTCTCTTTTCATAATTACTCCCTTGGAAAATTCGTTGAACAAATACTCCTGGGATGTGAATCGTATTAGGATCCAATTCTTCAGGCTCTACAAGATGTTCTACTTCTACAACTGTGATGTTTCCCGCCATAGCCATTACTGGATTAAAGTTTCGTGCAGTCCCTTTGAATATTAGATTGCCAAACCTGTCACCTTTCCAAGCCTTGATCAACGCATAGTCAGCATGAAGTGCTGATTCTAATATGTGTGGCTTACCATCAAAAAATCTGACTTCCTTACCCATAGCTACCTCTGTACCATATCCTGCAGGTGTGAAAAAAGCAGGTATTCCAGCTCCACCAGCTCTGCATCGCTCGGCCAATGATCCTTGAGGTATAAGATCTACTTCAAGCTCTCCACTCAACATCTGTCGTTCGAATTCATCGTTTTCACCAACATAAGACGAAATCATTTTTTTTATTTGTTTTTCCTGTAACAACAGACCAAGGCCAAAGTCATCTACGCCTGCATTATTAGATATACAGGTGAGATTTTTAGCTCCTAGTTCAACTAAGGCAGATATACAGTTTTCAGGAATGCCACAAAGACCAAACCCGCCTACCATTAGAGTCATTCCATCTTCTAATCCTTCTATCCCTTCTTGTGCATTTTTGACAATCTTATTCATTGAGTTATATTTTTAAAACTGAATAGTAGTTTTTAATCTTCTTGTTTTTTGGGTTCATATCTAGTCCCATATCTCCATAAATAAAGTCCACCAAATACTCCAGCAAGAATAAACCCTGCAGATATAAATTGAGCCTGAGACCAGCCTAAGCCAAGGTAATCATACCGTTCGTTGACTCTTATGGTCTCGATAAAGAATCTTTCGAAACCATTAAAAATGAGGTAGAGTGCGAAGACCATACCACCAATTTTAATTTTTCGTCTCCAGAACCACAGAAGACTTAATCCAGTAAAAGTCATCAGAATCTCATAGATAGATGTAGGATATACTCCTTCTTTTAATTCGTGGCAATACCTCATTCCACATGCAGCTTGACATCTTGCTTCTACTGCTATATTTCCTGCTACACTTCTGTATGTTTCTGGATCACAGCCAGCTATAAGTCCACCTGCATTATTTACATTATTAGGAAAAGTATATGACCAAAGCCATTCTGGAAAGAACCACCATTCTGGTTGAGCGGCAGCTACAATACCCCAATCTCCATCTCCAGATAATTGACACCCAATGCGACCTATAGCATAACCGAGAAGTATCGTTGGGCCACCAATATCGAGCATATGAACTGGTTTGATACCAATCTTATTGACAAGATAAAGTACAGCGATAGCTCCAAATATCAATCCTCCATAAATTGTCAAACCACTGCCAGAAATCAGTTGCCCTATTGGATCAGCAAAGAATGCTTCTAAATTTTCTAGAATGGAGAAGACTTTTGCTCCTAACACTCCAGAAATAGCGGAAGTAATAATAATATCACCCGTACGTTCATATGGATGTACAATCACTGTTTTGGTCCCAGCTTTTCTATCTTCCTTTTTCTGTATAAAGTAGCTATATCCAGCCATTCCCAAAAATAACAATAAGCCTATAGCCCAGCTTCCTTTTCCAGATATTAATACCGATGCTGGATCTTGTTGGAACTCCGCAAAATTTGAATAGATATAAGGTATCTTAAGGCCCAATAATCCAAATACAAAGCTATTGTACACTATTTCTTTGTAATCAAATCCACCTTTTGTTTCAATGGTTTTTGTGGTTGCCATAAGCAATCCTTCTTCTTCCTTACGTTTCAGTTCTGCTTTGACATACCATGCGCTTACAAGAAACACACAAGCGAGTAGAAGACCGAAGGTTTTAAAGATTGATGTCCAATTGTCAATATCAGTGCCTATAAGGTCATGGAGTAAGTAGGAGAGATCTGGATACATATTTGTTTTTAGAATTTCGAAGTGCTAAATTATCATTTTTTGATTTGTAATCATGGGTTTAACGATTTAGGTCATATCATTTTGATTATGTTCTTCCAATTATAGATAAATATCCAGTAAAATCCGATGAAATGAAAATAGTTGATCAATCTTAATAAGCTTGGATTTAGATGATTTATTTTAATTTAAAAGGGCTTAGCAGTTTTTGACAATAATAACTTATACAATGTATATTTGCACCTTCCCTTTCTAAAGAGATAATGAGTATGAGCATAGACCGTAAGAATGGTCCAGAAATCAAGAAGATCACAGAACTGAGAATTCCACCTATTCGCAAAGAAACCCTATCAAATGGGGTAGAGTTAATAGAAGTAAATATGGGAACGCAAAATCTCGTACAATTGGAAGTATTATTTCGTGGAGGAAGAATAAATGAAACACAAAAAGGAGTCTCGAGAACAGTTGCTAGATTGCTCAAAGAAGGTACTCTATCATATACTGGATCTGAATTAGCTGAGGAAGTAGATTTTTATGGAGCCAATATAAGCTCAGGCGCAAGTCTTGATTATTCTTATGTAAAGATATTTACACTCAATAAGTACTTTCATAAAATGTTACCTATTCTTGAGGAAGTAGTTTACAAACCTAGTTTTTCAGAAGAAGAATTGCAGAAATATGCAAAGAATTCTATCCAAAAACTAAAAGTAGAAATGGCAAAAAGTGAGCTAGTAGCATACAAAGCCATTACTGAAAAACTGTATGGCGAAGATCATCCTTATGGATATAATAGTACAGATGAAATATATAATAACTTAACAAGAGAGAAGCTGTTAGATTACTACAAAACAGCTTATGGTACCGACAACTGTATTGTAATAATGAGCGGCAAGATTACTGAAGATATTAGAGAATCGGTAAAAGCACTCTTTGGAAAACAACCCGAAAAGAAAGTTAATTTAGTTTTTAATCAACCTACTGAACTTCCTAAAATTTTATCACAAAGAATAAAAGCGGAGGATAATCTACAATCAGCGATAAAAATTGGATGTCGATTATTCAAAAGAGATCATGAAGATTTTAGAGATATGTTTGTTTTGAATACTATTTTGGGTGGTTATTTCGGGAGCAGGCTCATGTCCTCATTAAGAGAACAAAAAGGATATACTTATAATATCTACTCAAGTATCGACATGATGATTTATGATGGATATTTTAATGTAAGTACTGAAGTAGGAAATGAATATTTAGAACCTACTCTAGATGGTATCTATAATGAAATGGAACGCCTCAAAAATGAAAAAATAGGAGAAGAAGAACTTGCCATGGTTAAGAATTATCTCAGTGGAAACTTTCTAAACATGGTAGATGGCCCATTTAAAGTTGCTGGTATAGCCAAAGTAGGTGCGCTTAATAATTTGGATTTTGGTTTTTATGAAAAGCTGATGTCTAGGATTCACTCTGTCTCTGCGGATGATTTACAAGGATTGGCTCATAAATACTTGATAAGAGGAAATATGACAGAAATAATAGTAGGAAACCCTTAGAGTAAAGAAATAAATCCTTTATTCCTTTGCCTCAAGAAATGATGAATAAGCAGAAGCACGATTTTTGGAGTCATTTTTGTTTTAATTGAAAATGACACTCTTTAATAATAAATGATAATTAGGACAATTATGTTATAATCAACATAAATGAAACTTAAATTTGCTATTTAGAATTATTACAATGTTAAAGTAGATCGGATTAATAGATCTCTTTTTTAAATGCACTAACAAGGAGAAATCTTTGATGAAAATATAGAGTATAAATGAATTTATTTGGGTTTTTCAAGCAAGAATTAGCGGTAGATCTTGGCACGGCCAATACATTGATCATTCAAGATGACGAAGTGGTAGTGGATGAGCCCTCAATCGTAGCCATCAATAGAAGGACAAATGAGGTTATTGCTGTTGGTAAAAGGGCAATGCAGATGCACGAAAAAACCCATGAAAATATAAAGACCATTAGACCCTTGAAAGATGGTGTGATAGCAGATTTTCAAGCTGCAGAAAGTCTGATACAAGGATTGATTGCTATGATAGGTGAAAAAAGGAAGTTTTTCTCACATCTTAAGATGGTTATCTGTATTCCTTCAGGCATAACTGAGGTAGAAAAAAGAGCGGTTTTTGATTCTGCTGATCATGTAGATAGTAAAGAAACATATTTGATACATGAGCCTATGGCTGCAGCATTAGGAATAGGTCTTGACGTGGAAGAACCAATCGGTAATATGATTATTGATATAGGAGGGGGTACTACAGAGATAGCTGTAATAGCATTATCAGGGATAGTTACAGATCAATCGATAAGAACTGCGGGAGATGAATTTACGATGGATATCATAGATTATATGAAGCGAAAGCACAATTTATTGATTGGTGAACGGACCGCTGAACAAATCAAAATTCATGTAGGAAGTGCAACAGTAGATTTGCCTAACCCACCAGAGAAATTTGCTGTAAATGGTAGAGATATGCTAACGGGTATTCCTAAGCAAGTATTTACAAATCATATAGAAGTAGCGGAAGCATTAGACAAATCAATCACAAAAATTGAAGAAGCTGTGCTAAAAGCACTAGAAGATACTCCTCCAGAATTAGCTGCAGATATCTACCAAACAGGTATCTACCTTACGGGGGGAGGTGCCCTTTTAAGAGGCCTAGCCCCTAGGATATCCAGTAAAACTAAGCTTACTGTACACATCGCAGATGATCCATTAAGAGCCGTAGTAAGAGGCACTGGTCTAGCTTTGAAAAACAGCCATAGATACTCTTTCTTAATAGATAGAAGAAGCATCTAAAACATTATAATCAAAGGAGACACGTTTGTATTTTATTAATTGGGAATATTTATAATCAATCGATTATCTTTGCCGACGATATAGAATATAATTATCTTTTGTTTGATCAAACTCCAAATTAATAATGCAAAACATATTTCTTCTTTTTGCAAGATTTGGAACACATATAACATTTTTGTTTTTCACAGTTTTAAGTTTTCTACTTATAGTAAAATACAATAAGACCCAGGAGGCTATTTTTATCAATTCATCTAACTATTACGCCAATAAGCTTGATTCTCGAACGAGCAGATGGCAAAATTATCTCTCCTTACAAGAAGTAAATGATAGCCTTGCAAGACATAATGCTGAGTTGATGGAGCATTTTATCAATTTTAAATCTACTGAAAGTGTTATTTCTGACTCAACATTGCAGTATGATTTATTACCTGCAAAAGTTGTCCGAAGTACGTATAATTTAAGAAATAATCATCTTACGTTGGGTATTGGAAAAAAACATGGTGTGGAGAGAGATATGGGTGTATTATCTGAAGATGGTATTTTAGGTATTGTCAAAAATGTAAGTGCTGATTTTTCTCATGTTATATCGATTTTGAATAGCCAGACTAGAATAAGTTGCACAGTAAAACCTTACGCATATCCTGGAAATTTGATTTGGAAAAATCTTGATCCCAAACATATGACACTTGAGTCTATTCCTAAGCACGTAGCTATATCAATAGGTGACACCGTGGTTACAAATGGATATTCTACAATATTCCCAGCAAATATTGAAGTAGGTACAGTAGCTGAGGTAAAGACAGACAGAGGATCTAGTAATTACAATATCAAAGTTGCATTATTCAACAATGTAGCGAATACGAAAAGGGGTTATGTAATCAAGAATAACTTAGCCAACCAACAGAAAACTCTTGAAAACATTAGCAATGAATAGCAGAATAATAGTCGTTAATGCAATTAGGTTTTTTGTTCTAGTGATTGGACAAGTTCTGGTATTCAAAAGAATAGCTTTTAATTGGGGTGACTTTGCCTTCATTCACTTTATCATTTATCCTTTGTTTTTGATTTTACTACCGATTAAGACACCAAGACCGTTGGTCATATTTTTAGGTTTTTTGATTGGACTATGTGTTGATTTATTCTATGATAGCCCAGGTATTCACGCTAGTGCTGGAGTATTTACAGCATATGCTAGAGGAATCTTACTAGATTTTATCGAACCCTACGAAGGATATAATACAAATGATAGTCCGACAGTAGAAACTATGGGTATAAGTTGGTTTATGACATTCTCTAGTATATTATTTGGATTACATTTATTTTGGTACTTTAGTGTAGAGGCATTTTCTTTTGTTTTCTTTTTTGAAATCTTACTTAATACAATATTTAGTTTCATCGCTTCATTTATAATAGTGATGCTACTATTGTTAATCTTCAGACCAAAGAGATAAATACATTGGAAGAAAAATCGAAAGTCATATTATTCTTTGTTGCTATCTGCTCAGTTATTCTAGTAGCTAAAACAGCTCAGTTGCAGATTTTTGATAGTAAGTATCAAGAACAAGCTAGACGCACAACTTTAGATAAATCAATAAAGTATCCTTCTCGCGGACTTATTTTTGACAGAAACGAAAAATTATTGGTAAGTAATTCCACTATTTATGATATAGAAGTCATCTATAATAATGTTCCAGAAGGAATTGATACATTAGAAATTTGTAATCTTTTAGGAATCGATAAGACGAGGTACAAAAAAAATATCAACAAGAACTTTAAGAGCCCTTTATACCATAAGGCTATTCCTTTTACTTTTTTATCAAAAGTGCGCCCTGAGCAACTTTCTATTTTTCAAGAGCATTTGCATAAATATCCTGGATTTTATCCTGTTGAACGGAATATTCGAAATTACCCCCACAAAAATATAGCTCATGCATTGGGGTTCTTAGGAGAGGTAAACAAACGAGATATTGCAGAAAGTTTAGGGGAATATAGAAACGGGGATTATATTGGTAAATCTGGTCTTGAGCGAACCTATGAATATGCTTTAAAAGGTAAGAAAGGTGTTGGTTATATTCTAAAAGACAATTTAGGAAGGAATGTAGAATCCTTTGATAATGGAAGTCTTGATTCTTCGGCAGTATCTGGATCTGATATTATAAGTACATTGGATCTCGACCTGCAGGCGTATGGGGAAGAACTCATGAAGAATAAGATGGGGTCGATAGTCGCTATAGAACCTAGTAGTGGTGAAATACTCGCAATGATGAGTTCTCCAACGTATGATCCTAATTTATTAAACCTAGATAGGAATAGAGGAGTATCATATGATTCTTTGAGCATGGACACCTTATATCGACCATTATTCGACAGGTCTGTTATGGCAAAGTATCCTCCAGGGTCAATTTTTAAGACTGTTTTTTCTTTGATTGCTATGGAGAAAGGTGTTCTTATGCCAAATAGAACAGTGTATTGTGATGGTGTATATGAATTAGATAGTAAAGGATTATATAAGCAAAAATGTCACCATCACCCGACTCCATACAATGTATCTTTAGCTTTACAGCATTCGTGTAATAGCTACTATTATCAGATGTTGAGAGAATTTATAGATAACTATGGATACACGACTCCTGGAAAAGGTCTGGACACGCTGGTTTCTTATTTACAAGATTTTGGTCTAGGAAATAAACTAGGTATCGATTATCATACTGAAAGTAAAGGGTTTCTTCCTACTTCGGACGTTTATGATAGAATGTATAGTGATGTCTACAACGGCTGGAGATCTACATATATATTATCCTTGGGGATCGGTCAGGGAGAACTAGAATTGACAACAATACAGATGGCTAATTTGGCTGCAATCTTAGCAAATAGAGGATATTTTTATACACCACATCTTGTAAAATCATTTGTTAATGGTGAATTCACACTTAAACCTGAGTATACCACTCCAAAACGAATGCGAATCAGTCCAGAATATTACGAACCCGTTATAGAAGGAATGGCAAGAGTAACAACTTTAGGGACTGGAAAATTGGCTTATATACCGGATATAGAAATTTGCGGTAAAACAGGAACATCCGAAAATATTGGTAAAGATCACTCTGTATTCTTCGCATTCGCACCTAGGGAAAATCCCCAAATTGCAATTGCAGTATATGTAGAAAATGCAGGATATGGGGGTGATATCGCAGCACCAATTGCCAGTTTGATGATAGAAAAATATATAAATGGTAGTGTCAATGATCGAAGAAACTACTTAGAAGATCGAATGAAAAAGACTAAGCTGATTAATCCTGATTTGAAATTGTTAAGCCAGAATCTGAAATAAGGAATTTGACGTTGAATTTGTAAAATTATTATGCGCCCGGTTTTATTAATGCTCCAAGACTCACTACATTGCAGCCATTAAAAAAAAGAAGAAATGAATATCTCTTGTGTGGTTGCAGTTGCGAACAATAATGTAATTGGTAAAGACAATGATATTCCATGGTATTTACCTGCGGATTTAAAGTATTTCAAAAAAATAACGCTAGACCACCATATCCTTATGGGACGAAATTGTTATCAATCTATTGGGAGACCGCTTCCAAAAAGAACGAATGTTATTATTACTCGAGATCCTTTTTTCATTGCAAGTAATTGTCTTGTAGCGCATAGTATAGATGAAGCTCTTGAGATAGCATATGAAAATGGAGAAAAGGAAGCAATGATTATTGGTGGGGGTACTATTTATAATCAAACGAAAGATCTGTGGGATAAACTTTACATTACTGAGGTAGATCTTAATGTAGATGGAGATATATTCTTCCCAGAAATAGATTATTCTAAATGGAAGTTGGTTTCTCAAGAATCACATGAACCGGATGATAAGAATGAATATCCATATGTGTTCAAAATGTATGAACGAATATAATAATTTCGTTTCCAATACCACTTCTGTCCGAAATTATCACATATATTCATGACAATTACTCTAATTTCATCGTTAGAAATACTCGCCTTAGCTATGGCTAAGTCTGTGTTTTTTGCCTTGAACTTAAATTAATTCTCAACGAAATTAAAGTAACATATTCAAACAGAATCGATATAAGGAGGAAGGAAGTTGTCGTTATAATAGTGAGATCAGTCAAATTTAATTCAAAAAATATTATTGTATTCGTTTTCTTACGTGTGTTCTTCCTCTCCCTTTCTTGATAGTCTTTGGCAATTGTAATTTTGCGGTGAGCGTTCTTTTAGAACGCTTTTACTCTCCAAAGAGGGACAATCACGATTTTGCTCTGGCAGAACTTAAATAATAATATCAATAGATAATTCTGAATTAATCATAACCCTTAACAAGCAGGAAAAGCCACCGGCACATTAAACGCTAATCCTGCTTCAGACGTTTCTTTGTATTTTCCATTCATATCCTGAGCAGTATCCCACATGGTTTTTACAACTTGATCAAAGTTCACAATAGCATCTGCAGGATTGCTAGTTAATGCTAGATTACATGCTGTAATTGCTTTCATCGCACCCATTGTATTTCTTTCGATGCATGGTATTTGGACTAATCCTCCGATAGGGTCACAAGTAAGTCCTAAGTGATGCTCCATTGCTATTTCTGCGGCCATGAGTACTTGGTCAGGGCATCCACCTAGTAGTTCTGTGAGTCCAGCTGCAGCCATTGCAGATGAAACACCTATCTCAGCTTGACATCCACCTACAGCGGCAGATATGGTCGCACCTTTTTTAAATAAACATCCTATCTCGCCAGAGGTAAAAAAGAATTTTTGTAAATCCGTCTTACCTTTGTAGTCACAGAAGAAATAGTAATATAGCACTACAGCGGGTATTACACCTGCGGCCCCGTTCGTGGGGGAAGTTACTACACGATTAAGAGCTGCATTCTCTTCATTGACTGCTAAAGCAAAACAGCTGATCCATTTATTAATACTACTGAAATCTTTTGGTAGTTGTTTGATTGCTTGGATCCATTCCTTATATGTATTAAATGTTCTTCCTCCTAGAAGAGAATTGCTCAATGCTTTTGCTCTACGTTTGACATTCAAGCCTCCTGGGAGAACCCCTTCTGTGTTACAACCCTTGAATACGCATTGAAACATTGTGCTGTAGATATCCGCTATTTCTTCATAGATCTGCTTTTTGGGACGAAATGCTTGCTCATTCAAGAACACTATTTCAGAGATGCTCAAGTTGGTTTTGTCTACATGCTCTAATAAATCAGCACCTGTTTGGATAGGGTAGGGCAAATCTATTTCTACTTGGTCCGAGGTTGTTTCTCCTTTCTTTTGAATGAAACCTCCACCAACAGAATAGTATGTTTGGTTTGCTATTTCTGTACCTAGGTAGTAAGCGGTAAATATAAGCGTGTTCGGATGTACCGGATCAGCATGGTCATGGAAAATGATATCATTCGGAGGATCAAAATTTAGATCCACACCATTTACAGTTATCTTTTTATTACTGAGTATTTTTTGGACATGAAAACCGATTTCTTCTGTATGTATTGTCTTGGGATCAAAACCTTCAAGTCCTAATTGTACTGCTATATCAGTTCCATGACCTTTTCCTGTCTTTGATAGAGAACCCAATAGTTCAATAGTGATCTTATCGTATCTAAGTGCGGATATGGATTTAGCAAAATATAGAGCCGCTTTCCAAGGGCCAAGAGTATGTGAGGACGAGGGGCCGACACCTATTTTATAGATATCGAAAATGCTTATTTTTTCCATTAAAAAAAGGCCAAAGATTTAGTTAGGGATTTTGACCGATTACAAATATCTATATAAATATTGAAACCGAAATATTTATCTTTTAATTATGTATCGTAAGAGTTATTTCAGAATACTTTTTTACATGAAAATTAGGAAGTCTTTCTACAATTCTAGGAATTTTGAAAGGAGCGTTATCTGAATTTTGCATATACATCAACAGAAATATAGTTCCGATTTTTTACTTCACAATCAACCATAGTCCCTTCGTACTTGAATCCGACTTTCGCTACCGCTTTTTTACATTTATTATTACTGCTTTCTACGAATCCTTCTATTCTGTGTAGATTTAATTCTTCAAATCCGTAATCGAAAATTTTAGGCATCGCTTCACCCATGATCCCTTTGCCCCAATATTCTGGCAAAAGCCAAAACCCGATTTCAGCTTTTCTATTATTCACATCTCTATTGTTATATCCTCCTGCACCATAGAAAGTGCCATTTTCTTTTGAGCAAACTGCAAACCACTGACCCGTTTTATTTTTTTCGAGATCAGCGTACCAATCCATCTGTTCTTGTGTAGCTTCTAGTGTCATGAAGTTTACACCATAATATTTGATCACCTCAGGATGGGATAGGCCACTAAATATATGATGTATATCGTCAGAAGTTATTTTACGTATCGTCAGTCTTTCAGTATTTATCATAGTGATTTATTCGCTCCCAAACATAATATCAATTGTCGACAATCCTATTCTAATCTATTCGGAAAGTACAAATTCACCTACTAAATTGACGATAGATAGATCCCGCAACTTATGTCCAAAGCCTTGTGTAAGTACTAACCTTGATTTTGGCCAAAGAGTGTGCAGTTTTTTTGAATAATCGACAGTAATTGTCTTATCTCCTTCGTCGTGAATAATTAAACCATCGGCTTTGTTACTTTTGATGATTTCTGAAAGTGTGAAATATGAAGTATCCTTATTTGTGTAGTGAGCGAAGTGTGACCTGAAATTTTGAACAGTCTTCTCTGATAAGTTCAATTTCTTAAAATAAAATTCTAAAAAATCTTCAATACTATTTGGTGTGGCTAGCGTCACTAATTTTTTTGGCTGTTTTTCTGGATTTTGATCTACAAAGTACAAAGAGCTAAAACTGCCTATCGAATGAGAAACTATACTATGCAATTCTCCAATATGCTCAGAAATAGCTTGTATTGCTTTTTCGAATATTGGTACATTACTTATTTTTCCTTCAGAATTTCCATGCCCAGGAGCATCCAAAGCATAAATAGTAAATTGATCCTTAGGTAATTTTTCTATATATTTTTTCCATCTATAAGAATGACTTTGCCACCCGTGAACAAACAATAGATTTTTCGGACCATTTCCCCATCTGTAACATTGGATTTGTTTTTCATCTACACTTAATTTGAATTGATGTGCAGAGTCCAAGAAAGTTTGTTGGGCTTTTGTCAATTTCGCTTTGAATGGATAGCAGAATATATAGAATGCATGCTTACCGCCCATTTTTGCTGAGACAGCATTTAATATATTAAGATATATTCCAACTAATTTCATTATAACGTTCATAGTGTTTCTATTTTAGATACCAATCGGTATCTATATGGTCAAAAAAATATTAAACTGTTTTTGATTTTATATCGTCTTTTAAATATTGAATCACTGATAGCAAATGTTTGTCATTATCTGTGACTTTCATCATCATTACACCGCCTTCTATAGAACTATACACAAGAGTTGCATAAGCTTCAGGATTTGGAATATCTTTCAATTGATTCCTCTCTAGTCCCTGTTTTATTACACTTGTCATTCCACTTTGAATATTGAGCATTATATTGCTGACAACTTTCTTTAATACAATATCGGTATCGTCCACTTCGATGGCTGCATTCATAAGTGGACATCCACCTTTAAAAGGAGGATTATTCCCATATTCCTCGAAATAAGTCAGGATACTAATCAATTTTGTGGGAGCATCTTTTGCTTCTTTTATTCTTTTAGTAAGGTTGGATAGAACAAGGCTCGTCATATTGGTGAGACATCCTTTCTCCAGCTCCGCTTTATCTTTGAAGTGTTTGTATATGGCTCCTTTAGTTATACCAGCCAAACTAGTAATGTCACTGATAGATGTAGCCTTATAACCCTTGGTGTTAAAGAGTATGCTGGCTGCCATCAGGATCTTTTTTTTAGTTTGTTCTGGATCACGCATAACACGAAGATACCGATTGGTATCTACAATTGCAAGTTTTAGTCAAATATTTAATTTTATATACAGAGTTCATTTGCATTTCATTATAGATTCGTTTGCCAATTGATAACAGATTGTTTTATAGTTGTTAACAGCCATTGATGTCAGGAGCGGATACTTTTGGTGTATAAATCAAACAACTATAATTATGAAAAATTATCTATTTTTATTATGCTCTTTTTGCTTTATATCAATTGGATATTCTCAAAATCATACCAACAAAAAGGGAGACACTCATTTATGGGGAGTAACAACAATTGAGGCGCTTTCATCAGGTGATTATGCAGAATGGCACACTGAATATTCTAAAGATTATAAGACGAATATTTCTGAGGAAGAAACAAATTTATTGGATGGTTTGAATGTTGAGATATTCGTCGGAACTTGGTGTGGTGATACTAAGTTTCTCGTTCCTAAGTTCATTGAAACTTGGAAACAACTTGGATTAGATCTAAATCGATTATCTATCACAGCGCTTCATGATGAAGGCAGTGACTATAAGCAGGGCCCCAAAAAAGAAACAGTAGGGAGGAACATCCATCGAGTTCCAACATTCGTATTCTCAAGATCAAATAAAGAGATAGGCAGGATAGTTGAAAGAACAGTTCATGATCTTGATACTGATATGATGCTTATCGCAAAAGGAGATCCATATAAAGAGCGATACCAAGGAGTTGTATTATTGAATGACTATTTCCAAAAATTTGAAGGGGACACTCTTTTGACTATAGAAAATTATAGATCGGCAATGAAACTTGTAAGAAGGGAATTGTCATCTTCAGGAGAATTGAATTCTATGGGATATGTTTTATTGGCTCAGGGACAATTGGATCAGGGAGAGTTTACTTTTAGACTCAACAAATATATATATCCATATAATCCAAATATCATTGATAGCTATGGCGAATATCTATTTAATCAAGAACGATATGAAGAGGCTTTAGCACAATATCTAGTGCTCTGTCAAGTGGTAAGTGAGAGGATGGATTTGAATGGATTTTGAGATTGAGCAAGGCAGAGGTTCATGAGTTTAGCGAGCTAAACGAATGGTTCTCTAACGTAGCACAAGCTTAAAACAGACCCAGTACACACCTCAATTTACCCTTGACAGTGCACTAGAAGTAATTAGACTTAAGGGCGAAGATAGAAATGCAACGAAAATGGTCTCTGATTTATATAGTGCAATTGACCAAAAGAATGTAAAGTCGTAAATCTTGATGTTTGATAATTTAAATGAAATCATATGATTAGAATTATTCCTCAAACATACTCAACTGGGAGGGAGTTTTGTAGCTCCCTTCATGTTGAAGCAGCCATTTTTTACGATCAAGGCCACCAGCATAACCTGTCAAACTTCCATCAGATCCAATAATTCTATGGCAAGGGATTACAATAGCCACTCTATTATGACCATTCGCATTGGCAACCGCTCGTACAGCTTTTACATTCCCTAATTTTATAGCCTGTTCTTTATAAGATGCTGTTTCACCAAATGGAACTTCTACCAATTTGTCCCATACTTGCTGACGGAAAGTAGTCGTAGGCGTAACTAATGCAACATCAAATGCTGTTCTTTTTTTAGCGAAGTATTCTTTCATCTCTTTTTTTAGTTGTTTGAGATGTTTGTTTTCTCCTAGTAAAATAATAGCATCTAGCCTCCTTTGTAAATCTTCGAATTCAGTTTCCAACATTCTTCGATCTGTAAACTCTAAAAGACAAACTCCCTTATCTGTAGCACATGCGAACATTGGTCCTACTGGCGTATCAAATCTTGTCATTAAGATTATATTCTTGCCTTTTGCTTCTTCAGGTGAAAGTCCAGTCAATTTCTTGAATGTGTATCCAAACCCGCTTAGTGAATTATAGCCTGATTCGAAAGCTGAATCGGTGACACTTTTACCAGTTTGCAGTTCTTGAAATGCATTATTGATTCTTAGCATCCGTTGATATGCTTGGAATGTTATTCCATGATTTTTATTGAACCAACGTCTGATTTTTTCGGGACTAAGGCCAGCTTCTTTAAGTTGCCAATCTTGAATTTTTTTATCTTCAGAATCCTTTACTAGTTGCATTGCTTTTAAGATTTCTTCTGGTGGTTCGTTTTTATATTCTGTCGGCTTACAAACCTTACAAGGCCTATATCCATGTAGAAGAACATCTTTAAAATCATCAAAAAACTCGACATTTTCATACTTAGGTTTTCTAGCTCTGCAAGTGGCTATACAGAATATACCTGTTGTTTTTACACCCACTAAAAATTTATCTAAGTAAGATTCATTTCTATCCACAAGTGCAGTATAATATTCCTTTATGATTTTTTCTTCGGTGATTAGCATCTGTCTTCATTATTGGATTGCAAGATAAACCAAGAGATTGTGATAGACAACCGAAAAATGGACGAGTATCTTTTATTTGGCTAATAGCTTTCTTGAGAAGAATTTCATCATCTCAATAAGTTCATCTTCTTTGTTCTTACCTGTACAAACACTGGTGAGTCTTGGTAGGTGTTCTGCGAAATATATTTGATTATTCGCCATTTCAAAAAGATTACTAGATAGACTGGCTGAATAAATGAATTTTGGATTAATCTCTGTTATAACATCAGCTACTATTTTGACAAGTGATTTATAAGCACTAAATCTTCCCTCCTGATTTTCTTCATCCACAGAAAAAGTGTGATATGCTTTTGATCCTTCATTGATTACAATTCTATGCAGGATGTTTTCATTAATATATTCAGTAAGAGGATTTTCAGAGGTTGCATGCACTATATTATATATAATGATATCCAGTTTTTTTGTTGGGTCTTCTATATTCTTCGTATTCACCTCGATGAGGTAATGAACCCACTCCCAGTACCAAGAAGTAAGAAAGAGTAGTAGATTATGTTTGTTGTCAAAGTATCGATAAATAGATTTTTCAGCCGATCCTATTTCAGTAGCTAGTTTTTTGAAATTAAATGATTCAATCCCTATCTCATTTATCATAAGAATACTGTGATGAAGAATCTTTTTGCCCAACTTAGTCTCTTGAGGATCCTTTAGATATAGACCTTCATTGAGTTTAAATTTTATCCCGACAATCATTTTATAGCAATTTATTTGGCTGAATTTCAATCAAATATATAATAATTAAAATAAATGTGGTCGTTTAGTAAACTATAATGACAGCAATGCTGTCTATTGTGTATCTTTATTGTATATTTGTAACTAAAATAATAAATTGGCTTTTGAAATTAGTACAACTCATATTAATCATATTTTCTATCGTATTCAATGAGATAGTAATTGAGTTTGTATTTTCGGATGATCACAAGGTTTCTATTTTAGATAGCTCAGCTGAAGAAAAGACGGAGAAGGAAAAAACTGAACTTGAAGGAGAAACTGAATCTGATTTTGTCAATGAATCTGTTTCTTGTTTGTTTGATCTTAATAATAAATTAGTAGTAGACCTTGATCGGAATATTTCAAATGTTAATAATCCTTTTCTTGAGATTCATTCGCCCCCTCCTGATAAAGTTTTTGTTTAATTATCTATTGTTTAGCAAATTCTATTGCTATTACATCTCCCGCACAATATGTAATGGAATACAATTCCCATGTTTTTGTGCAAGTAATAATTCAATTTTTTTTAAAATAACAATTGGTCATAATAGGCCTAAATTTTTAGTTGCGAGTTAGTAGATATTTGAAAAAAAACTTACAGAGCAACGTACTAAATCTTATTTAAACGATGAAAAACAATTCATATTTATCAGCCCTCAAAAATGACATGCCAGCAAGTTTGGTTGTCTTCTTTGTAGCCTTGCCATTATGTTTGGGCATAGCACTAGCGAGTGGCGCACCATTATTTTCTGGAATTATAGCGGGAATCGTAGGAGGTATCGTAGTAGGAGGTTTGAGTGGTTCCAAAATAGGAGTCAGTGGTCCAGCAGCAGGTCTAGCTGCTATAGTATTAACTGCAATAGGAACTCTAGGAGGGTATGAGAACTTTCTAGTAGCTGTTGTACTTGGAGGAGCTATACAGATAGTTTTTGGACTACTCAAAGCTGGTGTAATCGGTTATTACTTCCCTTCTTCAGTAATCAAGGGAATGCTTACGGGTATTGGAATTATTATTATCCTAAAGCAAATCCCTCACTTCTTTGGCTATGATTCTGATCCGGAAGGCGATTTTGCTTTCTTACAAGTTGATGGTCAAACTACTTTCTCAGAGATTGGAATGATGTTCAGTAACATTAGTATAGGACCTACTATTATTGCTATAATTGGCCTTTCAATTATGTTGTTTTGGGATAAAGTGTTAGCTAAAAAAGCTAAATTTTTTAAAGTAATCCAAGGACCACTGGTGGCTGTAGTTTTAGGTATAGTTTATTATGTTTCTACAAAAGGTACTGAATATGGCGTAAGCGTTGACCATTTAGTAAGTGTACCTATTCCATCTGATTTTTCTTCATTTATTGGCCAATTTAGCTTTCCAAATTTTGCTGCAATAACTAACCCAGCTGTTTGGGTTACTGGGTTTACAATTGCACTAGTTGCCAGTTTGGAAACACTTTTATGCGTAGAAGCGACAGACAAGTTGGATCCTGACAAGAATGTGACACCTACAAATAGAGAGCTACTAGCTCAAGGAACAGGAAATATGATCTCAGGTCTTATTGGAGGCCTTCCTATCACACAAGTAATCGTTAGATCTTCTGCAAACATCCAATCAGGTGGAAAATCTAAGATGTCTACAATTATACATGGGTTTATGTTACTTATTTCAGTTGTCTTGATACCAGGATTATTAAATATGATACCACTTTCTGTTTTGGCAGCGATTTTACTAATAGTTGGTTTTAAATTAGCAAAACCAGCATTGTTTGCTTCTATGTATGCATTAGGGTGGAAACAATTTCTGCCATTTGTAGTTACGGTATTGGGGATCATATTTACTGATCTATTGATGGGCATTGGATTAGGACTAATGGTAGGTGTAGTAGTTATACTTATTAAGAGTTATCAGAATTCTCACTTTCTTCATATTCAAGATGCAAGTAATGGCGAAATCAGGATTAAGATGGAATTGGCAGAAGAAGTAACTTTCTTTAATAAAGGAGCCATCTTAAAAGAGCTTGACAGTTTACCTGAAAATTCATTTTTAGAACTTGATGTTAGAAAAACACGATACTTAGACTATGATATTATTGAAATTTTAGAGGATTTTGCATCAAAAGCAAAAAACAGAAACATAACGATCAAGCTGATCTCAGAGCGTGGTGAAGCACTTAATCTTTCTAACTATGTCGAATTTTTTGAATTAAATCCAAAGAAGGATAACTCGAACTATGAATTGAAATCGGCTTAATCTATTAATAGAAATAAAATTTAAAGACAAAATATTATGCATACACAAACTAAAGAGACACAATCTGAATTGACTCCACAATCCGTTTTGGAGATGATGAAAGAGGGGAACAAAAGATTTTTATCTAAATCTGTTGCTGGCAGAGATCATCATCAACAAGTGAAAGATACAAGTACTGGGCAGTATCCAATGGCTGTTGTACTTAGTTGCATCGATTCTAGAGTGCCAGTTGAAATCGTATTCGATAAAGGGATAGGAGATATCTTCAGCGCAAGAGTTGCTGGGAATATTGTGAACGTTGACATGCTAGGTTCTATGGAGTACTCATGTAAAGTAGCTGGTTCGAAAGTAGTAATGGTGTTAGGGCACACGAAATGTGGAGCTGTAACTGCGGCTTGTAAGCACACAGAATTAGGAAATATTACTGCATTATTGAGCAAGATTATGCCGGCCGTGGATGAGTTAGTACTGCCAGATGTGGAACTTACTTCTGAAGTGATCGAAGAGGTAGTCGTTCTCAATGTAAAAAATGCAATTGGGCAGATTAGAAAAGATAGTCCTATCCTAAAAGAAATGGAAGACAATGGAGAAATAGTAATTGTAGGCGCTGTATACGACGTATCAAGTGGTGAAGTAAGTTACTTATAAGATAGAGTTTTTATCATGATCTTGGAATATGGTGAGATTGAAACCAGATTTCAAAGTTAGTTATATAGTTAGTTAGGTTTGTGCTGATTGTTATATAATTTAACTGTCGCCATTTTCATGCAAAATGCTTTTTAAACCCAAATTGCATAGTAGTATCGACTTAACATTAGTAATATTCAGAAATCAGAAAAGGATCAACAATTCGATTTGTTGATCCTTTTCTATGATGTGTTCAGGTAGTTATAGTTCTTTAAAATTCCACATTTAAGCCAAGCATGAAATTGATTCCTGCTTGAGGATAGACAAAGTTTTCTGTTATTATTTCTCCAGCAAGGTAGCTGTATGTATATCCATTACTTGAATATTTAGCATTGAAAATATTGTTGATCATCGCTGTTAATTTTATATTACTGAGAAATGATGGGTCCCAGTCATATCCAACTCTTAAGTTGCTAAATGAGTATGCAGGAAGTTTTCTATCTTCATTTGATGTATTGTCTAAGTATTGTTTGCCAATGAATTTAGTTGAAAACTCAACCTCTAGCCCTAAATCAAACTTGTACAAAAATGAGTTCGCGGCAATAAGCGAAGGAGAAAATGATATATCACTATTCTTATGCGTGAATGTTATACCATCTCCAAAATCTTCTACAAACTCACTATTAATTTTGTTTTGACTTATTGTTGAGTTGGCATTCCAGAATAGTTTATCAGTTACTTTTACAGTTATTGAAGCTTCTGATCCTATTCTTGAGCTTTTTCCTGCATTGGTCCTTATGAATGCTCCGCTTTCATCTAGTTCTCCTGTCAATACCAATTGATTTGAATAAAACATACCATAATTGTTCCATTCGAATGAGAACCGATCCGTGGCTGTCCTGTAACCCAATTCGAAATCATATAATCTCTCAGGCTCTGGCTCATCATCAAGACTATTGATGAAATCTCTTCTGTTCGGTTCTTTGTTTGCTACTGCTAATGAAATGTAAGCATTGTTTCTATTGGATAGGTTATAAGTTACTCCTGCTTTCGGATTCAAAAATGCATAATCCACATTTACATCTAAACCAGTAAGGTCGTCATCTAAACCAGTTATTTCATAGTCAATTTTTCTAAATTGGATATCTCCAAAGAGGTCAAATTTGCCAACTTTATGGGTAGCCTTTAAGTATGCATTTGCATCTAACTTATCGCCAATGCCTTCATAGTACCTTTGTGCAAGATTTACATTATCTATTCCTTGAGCTGATACAACATGGCCATAATGATCACCTTTATATTCTGAAATAGCTCCTCCGAATTGAACGTTCGTTTTTGAATTAGCTTGATATTCACCACCTATTATAAGGCCAAAATAATCATTATCTAACCATCTTCTTCTAACTAAGTCGCCACTTGTTATTGTATCTCCAGATTGGGTTATTTGATTTACCGAGCTATATCCATTATATGATTCTCCTGATTTGAATTCTTCGAAAAAACCAAATCCTCTAGTATAGTGTAGTGTTGTATTCAACTTCAATTTGTCAGTTGGAGCTAAGGCGTAATGCAATTGATAGTGGTCTTGTTGGTAGTCATCTACTTGGTTCTCATACGTGTAGTAGTTGTATTTACGATCACTTCCAACTATGTTAATTGAGTCTGCTTGAGTGGGGTATAGTGCCCCTGGATAACCGTAATTCCTATCAAAATGCTCTTGAAAACCCTCACCTGTGATTTTTGATTCTGGAGTTCCATTCCATGATTGGTAAGTACGCTCATGTCCTGAAAATGCCATAAGTCTCAAAGAGGATGTTTTACCCATTCTTGCAGCAGAAAAGTACCATGATTTCAAATCGGATGATGCTCTATCTATGTATCCATCAGAATTGATTACAGAATATCTAGCATCTATTGAGTATTTATCATTTAGCAATCCTGTACCTAAGTTTACAGCTAACTTATTTGTGTTGAAACTACCTAATGATGAATTCACATGTGCATATGGATTCTGATGAATTTTATTTGTATTCAAACTAATAGTACCACCAAATGCTCCTGACCCGTTTGTTGATGTGCCTACTCCTCTTTGAATTTGTACATTGTCGACAGATGACATGAAATCTGGTAGATCCACCCAAAACACACCTTGAGACTCTGAATCATTAAGCGCCACCCCATTAATCGTAACGTTTATTCTAGTAGCATCACTACCTCTCATTCTTATAGAGGTATAGCCAACTCCAGCTCCAGCATCAGATGTAACAACGACGGATGGTGTCCACCTCAATAGATATGGAACATCCTGACCAAGATTTTCTTTGTTTAGTTGTTCACTATTAAGATTTGTATGTGGGAAAGCAGAATTTTCTGCTACTCTTGTTGAGTTGATTTCTATTTTTTGTAGCTCAAGTAAATTATTTCCAAGATTTACGTCTAAAGTCTGGTCAGCATTTATATCTACTTCTTGAATAAAGGAATTATATCCCACATAACTGACTTTAAGTTTATAGGTGCCAGCTTCAATATTCTCGATCTTATATGATCCAGAATCGTCAGAAACGCACGCGAGGTAAGTGCCTTCGAAAAACACACTTGCTTGGATCAATGGTTCACCATTTGCATTGATTACTTTACCAGATAATATATGTTGAGCATGAATAGACCAAACAAACAGAGTTACTATTAATAGTGATAGAAAAAATCTCATCAAGGTATTTTTTATATGATAGGGATGAGATGTAGTTAAAGTACAAGAGTGAATCTCTATGTACTGTCAATTTCCCTTTTCAGCATTACCTGAACAGGTTCGTCGGGTCTAATCTCAGCCAAGTTATTTACTTAGCACCCCAAATGTGTCGCAAAGGTATGTTTTAGATTTATTAAATATGCAATATAGTTTGTGATTTTTTAAAATGTATTCCAATTACAATCCAACTAGAAGTAAAAAATATACTTGAACATCTTGGATTGAAAGTATATGGCAGTTTTTGTATAAAATCTAATTATTAGGCTCAAATCGATTTTGTTGCCATCGATCCCATCCCAGTGCTCTACCGAAAAAATCCACGCAGTCGTCGACAATAATTGCATTTGGTCGATGAAAACCTCAATTTAGTAACATAATTAATCAATAAAACGATTTATAAGTAATTGATTAACAATCTACTAAAAGAATTAATAAACTACTAAAACAACTAACTATGAGAAATCTTAAATATGAAACAATAGTCTACAACAATGGTATCTATGGAATCAAATCGGGGATTAGAAAAAGCATCCAAGAAAAAACTAGAGAATGCCTAAGAAGAAAACGAAGATCTAATCCTGATAGAAAGATCTCTAAAACAGAATTGATTATCAAGCTTAGCCTTATAATAAGTATCCTTTCATTGGTTGCTGTAATCTGGATTGGATAATATGAATTTAAAACCTTAGAATGTTGCAATTCGCAGCATTCTTATACTTCTAGAGTAAATTAATTCAAATAGAATCGCTATCATGAATCGTATACTTAATTCAATAACAACCAACTTACACCTAATCTCATTTTAAAATCAAACTGTGGATAATTGGCTACTTGATACGCCACTTCATTTTGGAATAAATTATTTACATTTTCAAATCTAAGGAAGAGCCTGAATGTCTTGACCTTTCCCGTAAAATATACATCTGTCATTGGGTAGAAACCTAATGTCTCGTTAGATTGCCTAAATTGCCCGATTACTTGGCTATAATCAGATCCTGTATGAGATGGGTTAAGCCTAATCTCAGCTCCAAATCTAGCGTAGAGAGCCTTATCAAATAAATATCCTGTGATGTGTAAATTGTGCTTAGTATATAAGGTTGGTAGATTATAAATGTTATCGTTAAAGATTTGAAACATAGCGTAATTTTCCATTCCCAATTTCCAAAAAGTGAACTCGTTAGCAATAGAAATAGACGTCGAAGAAAATATTTCTTCTGTCTGTCTCACTGTTGACTTAGAGTCGTAATATATGGCATTGGTAACAAGAGATTGTTTGATGTTTCCTTTAATCTTTAATTTTGGAATTGTAAATTCTCCAAATAAATCTGATCCTACTGGTTTAGTTAGATCTTTCTCCCATCCATCAACTTTAAGGCCATTTAGGACTAGGCTTCTGCTGATGAGATCTGGTGTGTACCTATAAAATGCAGCACCACCATTAACATCTATCCAGTTGCCGAGATCAAGATTTAGACTTCCTCTAAGATGAAAATCTCCTGCACCATCCCCCAATCCTAATTGTCCTGTAGATTGGATAGAGATCGATTTAGTTATCGGTACATCTCCTTTAAAATCAACATATAGATTATCAAATCCCGAATCAAAGCCTAACTGATCAATATCATATCTATCATATACTAATCCCGCTCTTATATTTAACTTTTCACCATTGCTTGCATAGGCATAAAAAGCATTTGATATTTTATTTATCTTGTTATAAAACCTTATCCCTCTATCTTCAATATTAAAATCACCGTATTCGAGAGAATCTGATGGGGCACTTGTAGTTGCATCGTTGAATTTGTAATACCTCCTATCAAATTTTAAATCATATCTTAATAAATATTGTACTTGGTTTTTCTCAGGCTTATTGAGTTGGTAATAATTAATAAGCGAATATTGTTTTTGCTGATGTCTTGTTTGTGCGTCAGCAGAAACAATAGGCACATTTGCTCTGTCTCCAAGATCGGAAGGACTCAATGTTTCATCAATACCTCCGTTCTGACCTTCTTCATTCACATTTGATAGTATGGATAGAAACCCAGTATATTTTTTATCCTCACTTTGGTATCTAAGGGATACTCCAAAGTTGGTTGTTTTTGTCAATTGATTAGAGTAGAAACCTTGTTGTCGGATTCGACGATAATTGAGACTGATACTAGTGCCATCATTAAAACTTCGAGCAAAATCAGATCTAATGACAAAGTTTTGTTGCCCTCCTACGGGAGTGAAGAATACATTGGTTAGTGGGGTGTTATTTTCAAAGAATCGAAAGTCATCTAATTTGTAATTATATAGATCATATTGATTGAGACCTTCGTCAAATCCTATATAAGGCTTTGATTCGTAGACTTGTGATCTTGCCGCAGATCCAGCATTGCCTAAATTTTGGTAATCAATCCATCTTCTTTTAGCTGGGTCATATTGGTGGAAGAAATTATCTAGCGTACTATCTTGAAAATCATAGAAAGTTGTAATGTCAGATAATTTGAAATACCGTAATATTATCGTGTCAGGGAGATTACTTTTTGTAATAGAATCACTCTTCTGTTCTGCGTTCCTGGCAAAATCTCGGCTATCCCCAAATTGTGCAGATATATCAACTATGTTGAATATCATAAGCATAAACAGAATGTTGAACAATTTCTTCATCAGCGGCAAAAGTAACAATCAAAGATGATAACGGACTGATTAATCACAATGCACTTGAATAAAGGATAATTTATGTTAGAATTAACGATTGGTTTGGTTTAATTAAAAATGCCTTTGGAATGTAACTTTATTATTGATTCATTCCATTATATGAAATACTTCAGTAATATTAAGAAGCATAACTTGTAAAGGCATTTTTATTATTCTTGTCAAATTTTCTACATTCTAGAAATTTGTCCCGACCATCCTTTGTCAATGCGAGCATCATCCGCATCGCCTGTGTATCTTATTGTACCACCAGAACTAGCATCAGCATTGAGTTTCTTGTTCACATGAGCAGTAATTGTCGCGCCAGAAGAAACATCAGCATTTACATAATCACAGATCATCATTTTTGCTCTAATAGTTGAACCAGAATCAGCATCATATTCAGCCTTTTTTGCACTGCCTTCAAGCTTTAGACTTGCGCCAGAAGAAGCATCCACATCAATAGATTGAGCAATCACTTCAATGTCTGCTGAAGAACCACTTGACACATCGATATCCATATCTTGAGTTCTAATTGGATCTTCACATTTTAAGCTAGAACCAGAGGATACACTTATATCACTTAGTTCTGTATAATAAACGATTACTTTTGCTTGAGCATTATTCCATCCTCCGAATTTAGATTTAAGCTTAACGATTAAGTTATTCCCTTTTATCTCTGTTATCAATGCAGATTCATCACCTTTGATCATTTTGTATTCGATCTTTGGAGAATCAGCTTTTACTAGTTTTACAGATACACCTGAACTCACTTTTATTCCTGTGAAGTTTCCGATCTGCCTAGTTTGCGCACTAATTGATACCGAAATAAATAATGCAATTAATAGAGTGGCTGTAGTTGTTATATGTTTCATTTGTTTTTAAGTTTTAATACATGGTAATGACACAGCAAATTGATGTGGGTTGCATCAATAGTAGCATTGAGTAAACGTTTACAGAAGAATATTCCCTCAATTACTCACTTGCTATTTCTTTCAGAACATGAACATCAAATGCTATGTTTGTATCAGGATCTATATAACCAGGAAATCCTTTTTTACCATATCCCATATGTGACGGGATCAAAAATGTAGCCTTTGTTCCTCTCTTAAGATACGGGAGTGCTTCATTCCATCCTGCATTCATATTCCCAACTCTGAACGTAAGAGGTACTCCTCTGCCGTATGATGAATCGAATTCTTTACCATCTAAAGTATATCCTTTGTAGTCAACACTGATCTTATCTCCCCATTTCACTTGTTCTCCATTGCCTTCTGTATGAGTTTGAATATACACCCCACTTTTTGTCCTTATGGCTGAGATGTTTTTGTCTGCAGCGTATTCTATAAGAGTATTTTCATCTTTCAGATCTAAGGTGGCAGGATTTGCATGATAATACTGATATAAATCACCTAGGTCAGCTGGAATCACCTTTTTATTGGGTTCATTATTCGATAAAGTTGCAGTTGGTTTATTATTACCTCCACAAGATGCTAATCCAAGTCCAAGTAGAAGTACTAATAATTGTATCTTTTTCATAATTTATATTTTAGATCAGTATCAATCGATATCTAGATTTTGTTTCGCTGTATGTAATTCTGATAATGCATGAAAGTCAGCAGCTTTTTTAGCTATTTCGATTCCTTCATCATATGTTTTTAGGGCTTCGTCTGGTTGGCTCAATTCTACTTGCAGTGCCGCTAAATGATAATATAGACCAACATATTTGGGGTCCATCTTTCGCAACTCTAAGTATGTATCAAGAGCTCTTTTGAGAACACCCATTTTTTCATATTCTTTAGCTATGGCAAACTTGATGAAACTATCCGTAGGATCTTCTTCTAAGAACTTAAGTAGGATGTCTATTCTATTTTTTTGCATATTAATTATAATGCGACATGAACAAAATTAAGTTCAAATTGTCATTTTATTGAAAAATTTAACTCTGAGTTTAATTTTTGATTTTATCCAATTATCTTTGTATCAGTAAATGTAAAGCGTAATTTTGCGCTTCCTTTTAAATACGATACAAAAGTAATTTTCAAAAATTAAAACAACGTTACGTTTATTAATAATATAAATCATAGTAAATGAAAATATTAGTCTGCATCAGTAAAACTCCTGAGACAACAGCAAAAATAGCTTTTACTGAAGGCAATACACAGTTTAATAGGGATGGTGTACAATACATCATGAATCCATACGATGAGTGGTATGCGTTAGTAAGAGCTTTAGAGTTAAAAGAAGCTAATGGTGGGACAGTAACTGTACTCAATGTTGGAGATTCTTCTAATGATATAATTATCAGAAAAGGTCTAGCCTTAGGAGCGGATGATGCAGTACGTATTGATACTGAAGCATTAAGCGCTTATCAAACAGCAGCTCAGATAGCGGCACATGCTACTGCTGAGTCTTATGATATAATCTTATTAGGAAAAGAGTCTATTGATTATAATGGAAGTGAAGTAGGTGGAATGTTAGCTGAGATGCTTAGCCTACCTTTTATTTCTCATGTTTCTAATCTTGAAGTATCAGGTACTACATTTACAGTTTCTAGAGAAATCGAAGGTGGAGTAGAAGTATCAGAAGTATCTGGATCATTTGTCCTCTCTGCGGCAAAAGGTTTAGCTGAACAGAGAATAGCTAACATGAAAGGTATCATGATGTCAAAAAGAAAGCCACTTAAAGTAGTACCAGCTGCAGATGTCGATAATCCAGTAGAAGTAGTAGTATATACACTACCAGAAGGGAAGGCAGGGGTTAAAATGATCGACCCTGATAATATGAAAGAATTGGTTAGATTACTTCACGAAGAAGCTAAAGTGATATAATATCGCTGCAGTAGATTAATGAACAATTAAAAAAATAATAAAATGGCAGTATTAGTATATGCGGAAACGCAAGCCAATAAAATAAAAAAAGCTTCTTTAGAATGTGTTTACTACGGAAATAAAGTAGCACAAATTTTGGGAACTGAATGTATAGCCTTGGTGTTAGGAAGTGTAGAGGATGCAGGAAGCTTAGGAAAATACGGAGCGAACAAAGTAATCCAAATTAGTAATGAGACATTAAATGATTTCGATAATTCTGTTCATACAAATGTCATCGCTCAAGTTGCGGATCAGGTAGCGGCAGATACAGTTATAGTGGCTCATTCTTCGACAGGTAAGTCTCTTTTAGGTAGACTTTCTGCAAAAATGAAAGCGGGAAGTGTTTCTGGAGTAATAGGACTTCCTAAATTAGAAAATGGTTTTACAGTTGACAAAACTGTTTTTTCAGGAAAAGCAATTGCAAGTTTTCTTGTGAAATCGGATAAAAGAGTATTATCTTTATCAGGTAATTCATTCAAGCCGGAAGAGATCGGGTCAGATGTATCGGTTGAAAGTTTGGATGTTACTATCCCATCATCTTCGGTAAAAGTCATCGAAGTAAAAAGAGAAGAAGGTACTGTACCTCTTCCAGAAGCTGAACTAGTAGTTTCTGCAGGAAGAGGAATGAAAGGACCTGAAAACTGGGGAATTATTGAAGAATTGGCAGCTGAATTAGGAGCAACAACTGCTTGTAGTCGACCTGTAGCTGATATAGGTTGGAGACCCCATCATGAGCATGTAGGTCAGACAGGAGTAGCAATAAAACCAAATTTATATATTGCAGCAGGTATTAGTGGGGCCATCCAGCATTTGGCTGGAGTCAACAGTTCTAAAGTGATCGTTGTAATAAATAAAGATCCTGAAGCACCATTTTTTAAAGCTGCTGATTATGGAGTACCTGTCTCTTATACACATCTCCGAGCCCACGAGACAG
>OJIO01000381.1_pt1 | contig 30304 bp, 31 predicted proteins | sample 1595621 | NCBI WGS metagenome assembly OJIO01 (sample SAMN05416776, study PRJEB24817) | seawater metagenome | isolation source: Sea water | place: Canada:Atlantic | collected 2013-07 | reverse complement strand
GCGTGATTTAGCGAGTTGAAAAGCTTCTGTCAGCAAAGCGAATAAGAATTTCAACGGCCTGTTAGAAATGCCACTAGCCGTTCCCCGGGCAGCGGCATATGCACATATTGCAGTTCGGCAAAACCCAGATAGCCGCCTTCAATCATTCCACCAGCGGTGTGCGGATTTACATGGCTACCCAGAGGAACGCCGGGTCGACCATCATCCGTTATGGCGTAGCTGTAAAAATCCTGCGCTAGCTGTGTCAGCCCCTCTTCACTCAACGGATAGCGTTCAGACTGCTCCGGATAGAGGTTTTGCAACAGCGCGTTGACCGCATCGATGGCGGCCACACAGTGCCCCTGTCCCATCAACCAACTGCGGGTGATACCGGCCAGGCGATTGGCAGCCATATAGCCCACATAGGCAGGCACCATATTCAGGGAACCGCCGGTATGCCCCTGAGGGTTAGTTTTAAAATCTGATGCCCCGAGTGCGCTGCCTCTGAAATCCACTCTGTTGCTATAGGTCATATGCACCACCAACCACATGGACGCACTGGCCAGGCGATCTGCGGCAGACAATATGTCCAGCACTTCATCGATCTGTTTAAAACGCCCTGTACACAGCAGTTGCTGACAAAGATCGAACACTCTCACCTGCGTTTCATCCCGGTGTTGGATCACGCCATAACCTTCCGACCAGCGCGCAAAGGCAGGATAAGTATCGCGATATAACTTTGCCCGCTGTTGTGTCCGATGATCGTTTTGTTGATCTATGGCATACATGGAATTTCCTCAATCAGCCAACGACTGAAATTCATTCTCAAAAGAAAAGTGATGGTGTACGGATCGCAACATGGCCGCTGCCTCATCGGCGACCACTACCCAACACTGCACCGGCGATGCCGGTGACGATAAAAGTAATGGTAAAGGGGAGCGAGCCAGGGGATCTTTTAACGTAATGCCTAAGTGGGAAAGACCGGACAACAAGCGACAGCAAATATCGACGTTGTTTTCCGCAATACCGCCGCTAAGAACGACACCGTCCAGCCCGCCCAGAATGGCGAAATACGCGCCCAGTGCTTTCTGGAATCGATAACGGAAAAAATCAAACGCCAGTTGGTGTTGCGGCTGTTTACTCGCAAACAAATCCGCCATGTTATCGATTCCGCCGGACAGACCCCGCCAGCCGGATTCGTGATTTAAAACATGATCAGTCTCTTCCGGCGTCCACCCCTCCTGCCGCTGCAACCAGGTCAGTAATCCGGGATCGATATCACCGCTGCGCGTGCGCATCAACAACCCTTCATTGGGTGTAAACCCCATGGTGGTATCGACCGGTTTGCCATCGCGGATGGCAGCCATGGAACAGCCGCTTCCCAGTTGCGCAGTCACCAGGGTGTAGTGTTCGATATCGGGATTCACTGTCTCCCACTGTTTGACCATGGACTCATGAGCAAAACCGTGAAACCCGTAACGGCGTAATCCATATTTCTCAGTGAGCGCGACGGGCAGTCCATAAATCTGTGACAGCACCGGCAGGTCGCTGAAAAACTCACTATCGAAAACCGCAAAAACGGGAATGGAAATTCGGGTATTCCGAAGCTGCTCAATCAGTTCAATGGCCGCTTTATTGTGCAGTGGCGCCAGTGGTATCAGGGTTTGCAGTTGCCGAAAGTTATCGTCGTTGATGGGGAGAGGTTTAAGATATTCAGAGCCCCCGTGTACGACTCTGATAATCACCGCGCGAACATCATGATTTGTCAGCACATCGGTCAGCCAAGGGGGTGCGCCAGGATAAGTCTGCGCAGCTGATTGGCCGACACCTGCTTGCCCAATAGCAACAGGCGCCGTTGCACCCGCATATTCAAGCGCCGAGACGTTATGCGTGCTCCACTTGATGGATGAACTACCCGGATTCAACACCAACAGAACCGGTTTGTCATAGCGCGGCAAACTGCTCATCAGCCGGATAATCAGTCGGATGACTGCAAGCGGTTATAAATGGCCGCCAGCAGCCAACCGGCGATACCCGCTGCCACGAACCAGGCCACCAGCCCGATAACGACACCAGTGAGAGTCAAGTGCCAACCCATCTCATTCAGTTGCATATGCACCATTTCTCCAGACATGGACAACATCATGGAAGGCATTAACATCACCAGCAGACTGCAAGCCAGCCACAGTATCGCCGCGGTAATCGCGCTGGCCATCCCGAATTTGAACGCATTAAGTGTCATGATTATTCCTCCGTTTATGGTGGTGTATCTGTGAGAAATTAGTGTCTCTACAAATCCCCGAACCGATTGACAGACTGCGCCATTCGCATCATTTCGTGCTCTTCCAGCGACTGGAGTGATTCCATCAACTCTTTGGCAGAGGGGATCTCCGCCCTGGAGGCGAGATAGCGATACAGTTCAATTACCTGCTGGTGTTGATCGACAATCACCTCCATGATTTGCGTGGTATCCAGCTCGGCAAAGGGCGCATCGCAATGCGCATGTCGAACGATGGGGTGCTTTACCACATATTCGTAACACCAGGTGTTCAGCGCATGCTCGTCGCCTGAGGTTTCAAAACTGCCAACCACTTTGGTCAACGCCTCCTCATGATCGGACAGATACGCAAGGATCATCCGGGCCCGTTCATCCATATTCTTGTCCGCACAGTGGGATAAACACTGGCTGAGGTGTTGGTGAAATTCCCGGGTCCAGTGCAGCACATCTTTTAAGGTTTCAATTTGCATAACTTTTTCTCCGCTGTGGATTATCTCTTCGATTACAGGCGCAAAATGTCGCGATAGCCCGCCACATTCACAGCAAACGCGGTGTACTCCTGCAAGTGCACCCGCATGCCTTCAAGGGCTTCCGGGTCACCGTGAATCAGTTGAATTCGAGTGGTATCGGTCAGTGCGGACTGCTGTAACCACTGGGTCAGTTCGAGATGGTCGGCGTGCCCCGACAAACCGGAGATGACTTTGACAGTGGCTCTTAACGGTACCCAGCCTCCGTGGATTTTCACCGCATCAACACCCTCCAGCATTTTTGCGCCCCGAGTGCCGCCCGCCTGATAACCGGTAAACAGCACCGTGGTTTTAGAATTGCCTAACAGGCGTTTAAAGTGGTGGAGAATACGGCCTCCTGTTGCCATGCCACTGCCAGCGATAACAATATGGGGGAAAGCCTGTCCGGCAATCGCCTTCGATTCGTCCACCGTGCGGGTATAGGTCACGCCATCGCATAGGCGGTAACATTGCTCGTGACTCAACCGGTGCTGATCACTGAACTGGCAGAAAATATCCGATACTTTGATCGCCATGGGGCTGTCGAGATAGATCGGCATTTTAGGGATATCGCCCTGATCCATCAGGGTCGCCAACAGATGCTGCAAGGCCTGCGCCCGCCCAACCGCAAAGGCCGGAACCAGCAACACGCCACCACTTTTGGCGACACGGTTAACAATTTCCGCCAACTGCTGAAAGGGATCTTGGGTGTCGTGCCGGCGGTTGCCGTAAGTGGATTCCATCAACAGCAGATCCAGCTCCGGCAATGGCCGAGGAGGTTTCATCAGCACATCATCGAAACGACCGACATCACCAGAAAAGCCGATTCGTTTCCCTTCCGCTTCAACGATAATGCTGGCGGCGCCGAGAATATGCCCGGCGGGCTGCAGATAAAAGCGGATATCCCCAACCTCGATCTGTTCATCAAACTCCACAGACTGAAATAGCGTCATGCTGGCTTCCGCCGTTTGACGGTCGTAAAGCGGCTCAGGGTGCGCGTGCTTGCTTAATTTATGTTTGCTGTAATACTTGGCGTCTTCCTCCTGGATATGGCCGCTGTCGGCCAATAAAATCTGACACAGGGCCTTAGTGGCGTGATGGGTAAACACCGGGCCGCGAAAGCCGCGCTTGTATAGCACCGGGATATAACCGGAGTGATCCAGATGTGCGTGAGTGAGCAGCACCGCATCCAGTTTATCGATGTCCAGGGGCAAGGTTTGCCAGTTGCGTTCCCGCAGCCACTTGTAGCCCTGGAACAAACCGCAATCGACTAATACGGTTGTCGTTTCAGTTTCCAGCAAAAATTTTGAGCCGGTAACGGTCTCGGTGCCGCCGATAAAGGTGATTTTCATAATGATTTTCCTGGCAATTTAAGCATGCTGATAACGGGCGCAATCAGTTGCGACGTAATATCAATAGCGTTGGAAGGATGGGGAATGGTATTGGATGTGACCAGCTGGCTCAGGCCTGAGGCCAGTAAGATTTTATCGGAGTGATCGGCAAATATGCCGTGCACCGCCACACACTGAATATTATCGACACCTTTGAGCCGAAGTGTTTTAACGCATTCCAGGATTGTTTGCCCGCTGGAGATAACGTCGTCGATAATCACAGCCGTTCTATCTTTGAATTCGTTGATGGCGGGCAGCATCACTTCGACTTGGCGATCCCCGAAGCGCTGTTTTTCTCCAATCACAAAAGGATGTTGACTAAAGGCAGCAATCTCAGCAACCCATTGCTCGCTTTCGCTGTCCGGCCCTACCAACAGTAGGTTGCTTTGCGTTTTGAGCCAGTGCGCCAATGCCGGAGCCCCTTGCACAACACGACTGGGTATGGAATAAATTTCATCCAGGGAATGATAGCGATGTAAATGTGGATCGACCGTAACCAGCCAATCAGCATGTTGAGAAAGGCACTTGGCAAAAATACGTGAAGTAACCGCTTCCCCATCGACAAAACGGCGATCCTGACGCATATAACTGAGGTAAGGGGCCACTAACCCCACTTGCGACGCTCCCAACTCCCGCAGTGTTTCCAATAGAAACAACAACGGCAGATATTTGATGTTTGGGTGTGACAGGTCAGCCACCACAATACATGCGCGATTTTCTACATCAGATTGAATACGCAGATAGGACTCCCCATCAGGAAACTGCCGAGCGTTAAACTCGCCAGGTTGGCCACCAATCGCTTTACTGAGTGACTCAGCTAACGGATGATTGTTCAGGGAAAACATCAACGGAGATTTATCGTTCACAGCCATCGCCTCGCTCATCGTTCCTTCTCGATCGTAAAAATTGTCGATTGGCGATAAAACGCCATCGCATACTGTTGCTCTCCGATCGTATCGGAACAGAGCGTAAATAAAGGTTGTCCGACGGTGATCTTGTCGCCGCCGCGAGCATGAAGACGCAACCCCGCGGCGGCTGTCGCCGGAGCGCCTGCCAGCTTCGCCAGACGGGCGAGTTGACGATTGTCAATAGCGGTAAGTGTGCCCACTGCTGTGGCCGCTTCGGTATGTTGGTAGCTGGCGTCAGGCAGGGCTTTCATCCCACCCTGCGCGGCCAAAATGCGCTGGAACTGCTGCCAGGCTTTACCTTCATCCAAAATCGCGATTGCTCTTTCCAGCCCTTGTTCATAACGCTCTTGATAAGCAAGTGAAAACAGATGTGCAGCCAGAAACAAGGCTCGCTCCCGAAGATCCTGCGGTGCATTTTCCTCGCACTGCAATACCGCCAGCACATCCCGCGCCTCTTGTACCGGGCCGATACCAAGCCCAACCGGTTGGCTACCATCCGTAATAAGGCAGCGAATTTGAATACCACAGGCAGCTCCCACCTGGGTAAAAAGTGAGGAGAGCCGCTCGGCGTCTTTTTGCGAACGCACCTTAGCGGTAGGGCCAACGGGAATGTCTATCACCGCATGAGTGGAACCAGCAGCGATTTTTTTAGATAAAACCGAGGCGATCAACTGCCCTTCACCATCCAAGTCCAGGGCCCGTTCAATGCGAATCAACAAATCGTCGGCAGGACTCAGGTTGACAGCTCCACCCCAAACAAGACAGGCATGGGTTTCAGCCACTACACGTTGAATCTCATTGAGCTCCAGATTGACGGTAGTCAACGCCTCCATGGTATCCGCAGTACCGGCAGGAGAGGTGATCGCCCGCGACGAGGTTTTAGGGATGGTGAGTCCCACAGCGCTGACAATGGACACCACCAGAGGTGTGGTACGGTTGCCCGGCAGCCCACCTATGCAGTGTTTATCAAGAATCATGGTTTCGCCAGGCCATCTCAACCGCTTACCACAGGCCACCATGGCCTGGGTGAGACTGATGATTTCATCCACGTCTAAACGGCTACCCGCGCACACACTGAGGAAGCTGGCGATTTCGATATCCGAATAGCGGTGGTCGCTGATGTCCTCGACAATAGCGGTAATCTCTTGATCACTGAGTTTGTGTCCAAAGATTTTTTTGCGCACGGCGGCAAGTGATGTCACTACCGGTGCGTGGTCGACACTAACCGCGGCGCCATCATCGACGTCCAAGCGCTGCATGGCACTTTTAGACAACCCTGCACTCCCGGAACTCAGTACCTGTTCGTCCACCACATTCAGCGTGGCGATAACGCTGTTTTCCCCGTACCGCAGCATGACACGGCTGTTGGCAGTGAAACCTTCAGAGCGGCAGATGTGACAATCACTGCGCATATACACCACCGGTTCCTGGTGGGTGTCGATGCCCATGTCGATCACCTTAAGTGTGTTAATTTGATCCATTAGCATTTCCTGAACAACAAAATTTAGCCATTGCCTTTCTTTCAGTGGCCAGCAGGCTTTCTCCACCACCATTTTTAATGGTGATGTTCATGATCCTGACTCAGGTGCACAACCTGCTTTCGTTTTTTAGATCCCAGAAATAGTTGCTCGCCGATAGCGATTAGCATCATTGTGACAACGGCCACACCCAACACAAATGGGTCTGAATTCAACTTCACCCAAACAAACCCGCTTAGTGCAAGCAAATCTAATATAATCGCAGTGACGGGAACCCAGCTTTTAGCTTTAACATCGTCCAACAAGTAGCGCAGAACACCCCAATGAATGGCGATATCCATCACTAGATAGAAAACGATGCCAAGTGCTGCTATACGGGAAAGATCAAAAAACGCTGTGAGCACAAGACCGAGTACCACGGTGTATACCAATGTATGTTTCTGAATGCTGCCAGGCATACCGAAGTGTCGGTGAGGCACCAACTTCATCTCTGTTAGCATCGCGAGCATCCTGGAGACCGCAAAAACACTGGCAAGAATCCCACCCGCCGTCGCAAGCATGGCAATCGCAACAGTGAACCACACGCCATACTCACCGAGTGCGGGTCGAGCGGCTGCAGCCAGGGAATAATCACGGGTTTCGATAATCTCACTGAGTGAGAGGTTGCTGGCCACCGCAAAACCAACCAATGTATAGATGACGACACAGGCAGCAATCGAAATAACAATGGCGCGACCAACATTGCGGTGTGGATCGATCACCTCGGAACCACTATTGGTAATGGTGGTAAAGCCTTTGAATGCCAGAATCCCCAGAGCCGTGGCGCCGAGAAAATTACTGGTTGAACCGGTCTCGCTTACCTGGTCAAAGTCCACCGCCAGGCCATCAGCCAACCAGATTCCGACGAGGCCAATAATCAGAATGCCGCCAATTTTCAGTAGACCGATGAATCCTGCAACTCCTTGAATCAGCCGATTACCCAGCAGGTTCACAATGAACGCCGCCAAGATTAGGGAGACGCCGAGTATAGGCGTCATTTGTCCTGATGGGTCACCGCCAAACAATTGCATGGTGTAGGAACCGAACGTACGCGCGAGAAAGCTCTGAGCGATGACCATCGAAAAATACATAAGTAGTGCATTAAATGCAGTGGGCAACCGATCGCCATAGGCCTTATGCAGATACATTCCAATACCCCCTGCTGATGGGTAGGCATTGGATATTTTGATGTAAGAGTAAGCGCTGAAACCAACGATGATTGCGGCCGAGAGAAATGCCAATGGGAACAATGCACCAGTCATCTCTGCCATTTGACCGGTTAGCGCGAATATTCCCGCCCCGATCATCACCCCAGTCCCGAGCATCACCGTACCTGATAGAGTGAGGCTACCTTCGTCGTAATGTGTCGAACGATCGTCTTTTTCCTTCATTCAGGACTCCTAAAAATAATGGTTAATCCCCTTTCTGGGCTTTCGGTGCAAGGTATGCAGGCTGCTTAACTGCAATTCTCTATTTATCGACATTCACCATGGAGGTATACACTAGCGCTTGCGGCCAGCGCCCGGGGGTATTTGATGACAGCTCCACGGTTCGTGACTGGCGTTGTTTTTAACGTTCTGATCGACAAATTTGTAATAACCTTCTTTAAAATGCGTCCACCAATCATGGCTTACTTCGACGCCATGCTTTTTCAACACATCTTCGATACCATCCAGACAAATCCTGGAGGCGTCATAAGCAAGATTCAGCACATGACTTTTTTCATCAAAGGAAATGGCGTCGAGCCCGTAAAGCTGATCGACTTCAGCAACCACTGCTTGCAGGTTGTTCTGATCGGCAGGTTCCAGTTTTAAATGGCGTACCACAAGATTGATTTCTGATACGCCCAGCCGATGCTCTTTTTTGCTCATTTTCGATTTCCTCTAATGAGGCGGCATCTTGTTGCAACAATGCGCTTCATGCCTGGCGTTATCCTTGATATTTTCATCCGTCTGTCGCTGCCAACTAAGCCTTGTACGGTTCCACCAACTATCTTTAATAACCGCGCCATGTTTTTCGACAATGGCGATCATTTCATCGATATTGTGGTGAGAGGCGTCATAGGCGATTTTGAGAGTACCTTTCGTCATGTTCAGCCAAACACGGTCAACACAAGGAAGTCCATCCAACTCCGCTGTGATAGCATGCGCGTTACTTTCATTCACCCCGCGCAAACTTAAGCTGTGCTTGGTTAGAAAACCCGGATTGATACCCAGTCGATGCTCTGCCACCACTTTCTCCAAATTATCGATTACTAACGATCAATAGTCCGCTTTGCTTATTTCTTAATGTGTTTAGGACGACTCTTGCGAGCTTCGACCATGTTGTCCATCATCTGCCCCATCATCATCTGCATCATCCCCATACGCTCTTCCATCATTTTCATGCGCTCTTCGGTAGAGCTGGATGCCATGTCGCCTTCACCCTGATTTAGCGTCATCATGCATTGCTGCATCTCTTTCATATGTGCTTCGATGAGTTCATCCCGTTTGCCTTGGTCTGCTTCCTTTTTCAGCTGACCCATCAGGCGCTCCATGGATTTTTTGTGTTCTTGCATCATTGGCATCATTCGCTCATGGCTCATCATCATGCTGCCTTGCTTACCCTGTGTGTTCGGGTCACCGTCATGTTGATGCTCACCTTCGGCGAAGACTGGAGATGCCAATAATGCGGAAATAGCGAGTGCTGACATTAAATTTTTCATTGTTTTATCCTCAGACAGTTTCAGGTTCATTGATTTTAAATTTCGGAATCCACGCTGGCGTAGATTCCATATAATGGCGATATATTTCGCCAAATTCTTCCAGCGCCATCCGCTCCTCTCGCTTAGCGAGTCGCACGTAGACCACTACCAGTATCGGGAACATCACGAGCGTTGGAATGGTCGGCCACTGCAACAGGAAGCCGAACATAATCAAAATAAAAGCAATGTATTGAGGATGACGGCAACGGGCATACCAGCCGGTAGTGGCCAGGGAGTGGGCTTGCTGCGCCTTGTGCAGTACATTCCAAGCCGAAGCAAGCAGGAAGAAACCCAGTATAATCAGGATATTGCTGGCAATGTGCAGTGGATCAAAATGGGGATTGCCTTCAAAACCAAGTAAAGTGTGCAACAGATGGCCGTTTTCGTGGGACAGAAAGTCGATGCCCGGATACTTTTCTGCCAGCCAGCCAGAGAGGAAATAGATGGTTAAGGGAAAGCCATACATCTCGGTAAACAAGGCAATAACAAACGCCGAGAAAGCGCCAAAGCTGCGCCAATCAGTTTTGGTTTGCGGCTTGGTAAAGCTGAAGGCAAAGAAAATAAATATCGCCGAATTGAGTATCACCAGCGTCCAGAGGCCGTAAGCAGATTCACCGTGCATGCTTCTTCTCCTGTAATGTATTGGGTTAATGGTGATGACGGTTTTCGTTTTCCCGACGGCCTTCCTCCAGCCCCCGCTGATAGGCATCCTGATCGGATTCATCCTCGTGCTCGCCATGGTCACCGTGACCGCCATGCCCCCCATGTCCGCCATGCATAAACAAATGCATAAACGGACAGGCTAAGAGAATCAAGAAAGGCAAAAACTGCCAGACGTGTTGCCGATGCTCGATCAATAGGAAATAGCTTGCCGCTGCAATTAAACCCAGGGCGGCCAGGCCTTTGGGAGTCAACCAGAATGATGATTTTTTGGTTGCCATGTCACACCTCACCTGTGTAATTGAAAATCGTTGTCTGTTGCACTGCGTTTATCGTGTATCCACAGCAGATCGTTGACTGGCACGATGCAGACCAGCCCTTCGCTATCGGCATTAACATGCGCCGCATCCACAATCAGCTGCGCAATTTCCCTCGCCTGCTCAGCCTTGGCATAAATCTCCATTTGAATATGCTTGATCAAGTGGTTTTCGTTAAAACTATCGAAGTAATAGCCCCGGCCACGAACCGGGTGTAAGGTAAAGCCCTTCACACCGTGTCGTATCAGGGTTTCTTCCACCTCTTTCAGGCGAAACTCATCAAAAATGGCCGTAACTTTATTGATGTTCATTTGCTCCTCCTGCTTATTTCACCGTGATAAGTCCACGGTACATCTGCATCTGGCAATGAAACGCGTATTCACCTGCTGCCAACGCGGGTAACTGAATGGTTTTCAATTTATTCAATGGCAGGGTGTCGCTGATTTGCAGTTCGGGGATCAGTAAAGTCTCAGAACAGGGTGATTGATCTTTGCGGATAAATTTGATTTCGACAGGTTCTCCGGTCGGCACTTTAATCCGCGAAGGCGAATAGGTGCCATTTTCAACAGTAATCACCAAATCGCTTTCCCCCAGCTCGGCTTCTTTCGGCTTGTAAAGCCAGAACCACCACACAATCAGAGCGATTAACGCCAATCCGGCTATATTGATCAGTAACATGTCGCATTTCTCCTGGTGTTGGACTTAGTGTTCCTGCGCTTTAAACAAACGCAGTCGATTGGCGTTGGTCACAACAGTGAGTGATGAAAACGCCATCGCGGCCCCGGCAATCACCGGGTTCAACAACAAACCCAAGAATGGGTACAACACGCCAGCCGCAAAAGGTACGCCGGCCACGTTGTAAATAAAGGCGCCGAATAAATTCTGTTTGATATTGCGCAAGGTCGCTTTACTCACTGCAATGGCATCGGCCAAACCATGTAACGAACCCCGCATCAGGGTGATGTCGGCACTTTCAATGGCCACATCGGTACCTGTGCCAATGGCGAAGCCGACATTGGCGATGGCCAGGGCTGGCGCGTCGTTGATGCCGTCCCCGGTCATGCCCACCACTTCGCCTTCCATCTGCAGTTCCTGCACTTTTTTGGATTTTTCTTCCGGCAGTACTTCGGCGAAAAATTCCTTGATACCGGCTTTTTCCGCCACCGCTTTGGCTGTGGCGCGGTTATCGCCGGTGAGCATCACCACCCGTATACCGTTATGTTGCAGGCGCTTGATGGCAGCGATGGAGTCTTCCTTAATCGGATCGGCTACTGCGATAATCGCTGCGAGCTTATTATCAACGGCGAAATACATCGGCGTTTTAGCCTCGGCGGCCAGCGCCTGGGCCTTTTCAACAAAATCACCCAGTTCGATAGTGCGCTCGCGCATGAGCTTTTCATTGCCGAACAACAGTGTTTTTCCGTCCACGTCAGCCTGCACACCATGGCCGGCAATGGCGTTAAAATTGGAGACCTTGCCCATTTCGATCCCCCTTTCCTGAGCACTTTCAACAATAGCCATCGCTAAAGGATGCTCGGAGCCTGATTCAAGCGTTGCTGCCAATCGCAACACCGCCTGCTCGTCATGTTCACCTGCCACCAATACATCGGTAACCTTCGGCGCGCCCAGGGTGATGGTGCCGGTTTTATCCAGAATCATCGCCGATATCTTCGACGCGGTTTGCAGGGCCTCGCCGTTACGAATCAGCACGCCCGCCTCTGCGGCCTTACCCACACCCACCATCACCGACATCGGCGTGGCCAGACCTAGCGCACAGGGACAGGCGATAATCAATACGGTGGTCGCCGATACAATCGCAAAAGCTACCGCTGGTTCCGGCCCAAAATTCAACCAAGTCAGGGCGCTCGCTACAGCGATAATCATGACCACCGGAACAAAATACGCTGAGATGACATCAGCCAAACGACCAATGGGCGGCTTGGAGTTTTGTGCGCGCTTGACCATATTGATGATTTGCGCCAGCGCCGTGTCTTTACCAACGCGGGTAGCTTTAAACAGAATTGAGCCTGACTTATTGATGGTGCCCGCCGCCACGGTATCCCCAGTGGCTTTTTCAACCGGCATCGGCTCGCCGGTGAGCATGGATTCATCAATCGCGGTATGCCCTTCAACCACCTCTCCATCGACGGGAATTTTTTCGCCGGGACGCACCCGCACCACATCGTTCAGCAGTACCAGTTCGATGGCAATATCGAGTTCTTTATCGTCGCGAATGACCCGTGCTGTTTTTGCCTGTAAACCAATCAGGCGCTTAATGGCCTCCGAGGTACGACCACGGGCTTTCAGTTCCAGTGCAAGGCCAAGATCAATCAAGCCGATAATGATCGCCGTAGCCTCGAAGTAGACATGGCGCGCCTGATCGGGAACGGCGTCGGGAAAAAACACCACCACCATGGAATACAACCATGCCGTGCCAGTACCCAAAGCAATCAGCGTATCCATATTGGCAGAGTGATTGAGAAAGGACTTCCAGGCGCCGACAAAAAAGTGCTTGCCGGAAAAATAGAGAACACCAAAAGTCAGAATACCCACGACCAGCCAGGCGATGCGTTCTGTGGTGGTGTTGACGTTGACTTCACCGGTGATCAGCGCATAGGCCATCAAAGGGCCACCCAGTGAGAGAGCAATCCAGGTTTCTTTCATCAAGCGCTTGTAATAAACCTGATCCGCCTTTTCTTTTTCGGCCAATGCATCATCTTCATTCTCAGCAGCCGCAAGCTTGGCGTTATAGCCCGCCTTCTCCACCGCCTTAAGCAAGTCAGACGCGGCTGCATTGCCAATCACGCTGACGGTGCGCTGAGCGAAATTCATTTCCGCGTTCTCCACACCCGGTACCGCCTTCAGAGCTGATTCGATTTTTCCCACACAGCTGGCACAACCAGCACCCTCGATAATCAGTTCCTGGTGCGCCGCGCTATCAACATGAACATGGGGATCAGAACCGTGTTCATGATTATGATGGTGTGTGTTGTTATCGGTATCTTTATGACAACCCGGTTTGCCGGATTCCGTGTTCACTGAACTCATGGGATCACTCCTGAATTATTTGATGACCGCCGCAGGAAAACCCGCTCGATTCAACGCCTCTATCAGAGCGTTAGATTCGACCATGCCAACGACCGAAGCGACACCCGTCGCCAGATCCATACACGCATCGCTTACACCGGAAACAGAGCGTAGCGTTTGCTCAATGCTTCTTACACAACCACCGCACGTGGCGCCTTGCACCTGTAACCGCTGCAGCGGGATATCGCTATCTGAGCCAACACTGCTCCGGGTGGTAGCTGCTGTGGATGACTTGCTGGCGCAACAACAGCCGCCCTGGTGATGAGTAGGGCTCTCAAACTTCTGTGTATTCATGGCAAATCCTCTATGTTGATTTACTGGGCAAACTCTTCAATCAGGTGACAGATCATATGGCCGGTCGGCACCTTATCCGGCTTTTGGCTCCACTCGACCACGGCCTGCTGCATGCGTTCCCGCAGTTGCAGAGTCTCGGCGAACCGTTGTTCAGTTTCATTCAGGCGTTGGTCAATCAAGCGGCGAACCGTCGGGCAAGGCGATTTCTTCTTATCCGCGTGGTTCAAAATTTCCTGAATATCCTCAACGGAAAAGCCCAGTTGCCGTGCACTCAGCACGAATCGCAAGCGGTTGTAATCCTTTTCGCTGTATTCCCGATATCCATTGGCTTTGTTCTTACCCGGTTTCAGAATCTTGATCCGGGTATAAAACCGCACGGTATCGGCCGTAACCCCTAAACGCCTGGCCATTTCGATCACTTTCACACAGCTCTCCTCGCAGCTCAGTCTGACTATCGCGGGATTCAGATTAACCCCGAAGATCTGTTCCTTGCCTCGATATGAGTTAATCATCAGTTTTAAACCCGAGAGAAAATCCAAAGAATTTGTCCGGCTTTTTGTCACCTTACACCTGTGTCCAAGACACAGGTCAAGCAATTTTCATTAACAGGTATCAGGCTTCTCGTACTCACTATTACACGCCCTCGATCTGTAGCCTGTACGCCGTCAACCGTCAACCGTCAATATTGGCCCGATATCCTGTCACGGCGTTTCTGCATTGAATCGACCCGTACACAACTCCCAAGCTGCACCTGGACTTATCCATTGTCATAGTAGAGCGGCGTTTCTGACCTTAAGATGACCCATGTATTACATTCCAGTAATGTATGTGTAATCCTGTTTACCCTGGCAAGTCGGAACATGCGTTGCTCACAGCACAAAGCGGGAGAACCACCAGCAGGGATTTCAAAGGTTCAAGAACCAGGGCCCGCAAAGGCGGAACCCTTCAGGAAACAGGTATCGCGGTTGTTATACCAGCGGGCTTACCGGCCTGATCAGGCCGTTTTGGGAGGGTGAAAAATGCGTGAGGGGAGCCGTGCCAACAATGGTTCCGGCGCAGTATTGAACATGTCGCAGGCGGCATGATTCATAGTATTTTTAAAAAATGAACCGACCGCCCCAACTGTTCCCGAGGCTGAACAGGTTGACGCACAGTGACTGGCCGATAGACAGCCTGAGTCGCAATGACCGGCTAAGCACTTACCGCGGGGTTTGGGCGAATCGCTCTTGGCAATCTGATGACAGGGCATTGTCGAAGCAGTGAGGCTATGTCCGGCCGCCTGTTCACCACGGTCATTCGGGTTGAGAGAATCGGAAGTGGGCGCTGGGACTGGTCGCGTATGGTCCAGATCCAATATCGAGGCGATCGAGCCATGGTTGAGCGCGTTTGCCGGTATTGGAAGGTGAACCTGCATATCCCTGGGCAATGCAGCCATCAGTGGTTGCGCAAGCAACCCCCAAATGACCAACATAATACCCAGATAATGAACCATATCGGCTCCCTTTATTGACCGTTTTAATCTAGCAGATCTGATATCGCCAGTTCTTGACCTGAATCAAATGTTTGACACCGACGTGTTCCCCATCGGTTGCAGCTCCAGAAGCTACAGAGAGGCCAAGAATATAGGGTTAGAATTCAGAACGGCGCACCCAAACTTTATAATCGGGTACGCCAGGTCCATAGCTTAAGTTCCGTCTTTACCCTTACTCTGCTTCCAAAGCAGATAAACCGCCGGCAATACCAGCAAAGTCAATACCACGGCACTCAGCATGCCACCCACCATAGGCGCCGCAATCCGACTCATGACTTCCGAACCGGTACCCGTGCCGTACATAATAGGTAACAGCCCCACGATAATCGCCGCTGCAGTCATCATCACGGGTCTTACCCTTAGGCCGGCACCGTGCAACACCGCGTGGCGCAATGTTTCCTTTCGCGGTTCAACACCTTTCTGCTCACAGTCTTCCAGCATATGGCGATAGGCCTGATTGAGGTACACCAGCATGATGACGCCGATTTCTACTGCCACACCTGCCAGCGCAATAAAGCCCACGCCAACAGCGACAGAGAAGTTGTAGCCGAGCACGTACATCAGCCAGATCGAGCCCACCATGGCTAGCGGCAGAGTGCCCATGATGATCGCGACCTCGGCAAAGTTGCGAAAATTGAAATAGAGCAGCACGATGATAATGGCCAGCGTCAGCGGCACCACATAGGTGAGTTTTTCCTTGGCTCTCAGCATGTATTCGTACTGCCCCGACCAGTTCAGGGAGTAGCCTGCTGGTAGCTCGACCTGATCGGCCACCACGGCCATGGCATTTTTTACATAACTGCCAATATCCACGCCATCGATATCAACAAAGGTCCAGCCGTTGAGGCGGGCATTCTCGCTCTTGATGGCCGGGGGGCCGTCTTCCACATAAACACGAGCGACATCCCCCAATGCAATGCGCTGGCCACTGGTTGTTACGATGGGCAACAGGGCTAATTGTTCCGGCGAGTTACGATAGTCCTGGGGATAACGCAGATTGACGGGATAACGCTCCAACCCTTCGACTGTCTGCGTGACGTTCATGCCGCCGATGGCGGTGGCCACCACCTGCTGCACGTCAGCAATATTGAGACCATAACGCGCTGCTTTTTCCCGCTGAATATCCACCTTGATATAACGGCCACCCGCTACTCGCTCGGAGTAGACCGAGGCGGTGCCCGGCACATCCTTGAGCACCTGCTCCAGGCGCTTGCCGATCTTTTCGATTTCCTTAAGGTCGGGGCCAGCTACTTTGATACCCACCGGGGTTTTAATACCCGTGGCCAGCATGTCGATACGGGTTTTGATAGGCATCACCCAGGCATTGGTCAGTCCAGGAAACTTCACCAAGGCATCCAGTTCCTTTTTTAACGATTCCGTAGTCATACCATCGCGCCACTCCTCTCTCGGTTTCAACTGGACAAACGTTTCAATCATGGTCAGGGGCGCCGGATCAGTGGCCGTTTCTGCCCGACCGATTTTGCCGAATACACTTTTCACTTCGGGCACCGTGGCTATCAACTTGTCGGTCTGCTGCAGGATCTCCCGCGCTTTACCTATCGACAGACCGGGATAGGTGGTGGGCATATACATCAAATCACCCTCATCCAGAGGGGGAATAAATTCGCTACCTATCTGGCTGACGGGCCAAAATCCGATAACCGTAATCACCAGGGCTAACACGAGCGTGGATTTAGGGTAATTAAGCACGGTTTTAAGCGTAGGCATATACACGCCAATCAACGCGCGATTGAGTGGATTTTTGTGCTCAGGCAGTACTTTGCCACGGATAAAATAGCCCATCAGCACGGGCACCAGCGTTACTGCCAATGCAGCACTCGCGGCCATGGCGTAGGTTTTAGTAAAGGCCAGCGGCGAGAACATACGGCCTTCCTGGGCCTCCAGGGTAAACACCGGCACGAAACTCACGGTAATGATCAGCAGGCTGAAAAATAGCGCAGGACCGACTTCGGCGGCAGATTCCGCGACTACCTGCCAGCGGTTTTCGTTGGTCAGTGGCGTGCGTTCCATATGCTTGTGCATGTTTTCAATCATGACGATGGCGCCGTCGATCATGGCGCCTATGGCAATGGCGATCCCGCCCAACGACATGATATTGGCGTTAAGTCCTTGCGCATGCATGACGATAAATGCGGCCAAAATACCTACCGGCAAACTGACAATGGCCACCAGACTGGAGCGGATATGAAACAGGAAGACGACACACACCAGGGCCACGACGATGAATTCTTCCAGCAATTTGTGCCACAGGTTTTCCACGGCGCGCTCAATCAGGCCGGAACGATCATAGACCGTCACGATTTCCACACCCTCAGGCAACCCGGCCTTGAGTGTCTCCAGCCTGGCTTTGACACCATCAATGGTTTTTTGCGCATTCTCGCCAAAGCGCATGACCACAATGCCGCCTACTGTCTCACCCTCGCCATTGAGTTCGGCAATGCCCCGGCGCATCTGTGGCCCGATTTCGATGTCGGCCACATCCTTTAACAGCAAGGGGGTACCGTTGACGTTCAGGCCCAAAGGGATATTGGCCAGATCATCACGCCCCTGGATGTAGCCGGACGCGCGCACCATGTATTCCGCTTCCGCCATTTCCACCACAGAAGCGCCGACTTCCTGGTTGCCGCGCTGGATTGCCGTCTGGATATGAGAGAGTGGAATGTTAAAAGCTCGCAGCTTGTCCGGGTTCACCTTAACCTGGTACTGCTTCACCATGCCGCCAAGTGCAGCGACTTCAGATACCCCGGGCACAGTTTGCAGTTCGTATTTCAGGAACCAGTCCTGCAGGCTGCGCAGCTGGCTGAGATCGTGCTGACCGGTGCGATCCACCAGTGCGTAGAGGTAGACCCAACCCACACCGGTGGCATCCGGCCCCAATTGCGGCCTGGCATTGGGCGGCAAAGTGGGCGCCACCTGCGACAGGTATTCCAGTACCCGCGAACGCGCCCAGTAAGCATCGGTATCCTCATCAAAAATGACATAGACATAGGAGTCGCCAAAAAACGAGTAGCCGCGTACGGTGACCGCACCAGGCACCGACAACATGGCAGTGGTCAGTGGATAGGTGACCTGATCTTCCACCACCTGCGGCGCCTGCCCCGGATAACTGGTTTTGATAATCACCTGCACGTCCGACAAATCGGGAATGGCATCTACCGGCGTGTTTTTCAGGGACCAACCGCCGACCCCCACCAGAATCAGAGTGGCCAGCAGCACAAAAAAGCGGTTTTGGACAGACCAGCGGATAATGGCTTCGATCATGGCTTGTCCTCCCCGTTGCGCTGGCCTTGATCCATATCCATCGCATCATGGCTCATACCCTGATGCGGGCTGTTGCCCATGGATTGGTCGTCTCCATCCTCGTGTGAGTCTTCGGATGTCGGTTCCAAACCATGGATCTGGCTGACAACGTAATTACTGCCCCCGTCCCGCTTAATTTCCACGTGCAGCTTCATGCCGGGTTTCAGCCCATCCAGATCCACCGCAGGGTCTGCGGTAAAATCCATCGTCATGGCAGGCCATTGCCAGGCATCAATGGGGTCGTGTGCCAGCGTGAGCATCCGGTGTTCGACCATGATGCCTTCAATACGGGCGCCGACTGATACCGATGCCGGTGTTTCAGGCTGGGTATCGTCATCCGGGCTGTGGTTCATGCGACGAAAATCCGAGGTCTTGCTGGATTCGGAATCAAGCAAAAATTGCGCGGAAGTCACAAGCCGGTCGCCCTCGTTGAGCCCCGACAGAATCTCCACCTGGTTCTCGCCAATTCGCCCTACCTCTACGGCGATGGATTTAAAGCGCCCGTCACCTTTAGCCAACACGACTCGCGATTGGCTACCCGTGCGAATCAGTGCTTCCCGCGGAATGAGCAACGCCTCCCGAGCGGGTTGTGTCGCTATCGTCATTTGCGCAAACATACCCGGTCGCAGGTAGCCGTCCGGGTTGTCGAATCGTACGCGCACCCGAGCTGTTCGAGTCTGGGTATTCAGTGACGGGTAGATATAGTCAACGGTGCCAGACCACGTGCGTCCTGGCAGATAATCGAGGTACATGCGCACGGCATCGCCCTTCCGTACGCTCATGACCTGACGCTCGAACACTTCGCCAATGACCCAGATATGTTCCAGTTGCCCGATGACCATCATTTCCATACCGGGTTTCACAAACATGCCTTCACGGACCATAAGATTGTCCAATACGCCGGATTGCGGGGCCTTGATGGTGATCGTCTGACTGACCTTGCCAGATTTTTTCAGTCGGTGGATTTCCGATTCCGGCACCTGTAAAGCCGACAGCCGCTCCATGGCAGCAGTGATTAGTGTTGGGTTATTTCGCTTTAATGCCAGCAACACTTCTTCCTGGGCATTGACCAGGGTAGGCGAATATAAGGCATAGAGCGGCTCGCCCTGAGTGACCGGATCTCCGGCGGCTTTGACATGGAGTTTTTCAATCCAGCCTTCTACCCGTGGATGAATGTGAACAAGACGGTCTTCATCATATTGCACATAGCCCACGGTATTGACAGAGACGTCCAGCTGCCCCCGAGTAGCAGACGCTGTACGTACGCCAAGATTGTTGACCACATCGGGAGAGATGGTGACTGTGCCAATCTCCTGATCGCCGCCCGCATCTTCATACACTGGTATCAGATCCATCCCCATAGGGGATTTACCCGGTTTGTCGCGCTTGTAATTGGGATCCATCGGCGCGACCCAGTAGAGTGGTTTTTTCTCGGCTGCAACGTCATCACCGCCCGTGGTCCCTTTCATACGCCATAGGGCCGAATAGTGCGCAAGGGTCGCTGTCGCAATCAACAAGGCAACGGTAATGAAAAAAGATTTATTCAATTGAATCTTCATGGGGTTAATCCTTGCGCCTGGTTACTGTTGGTGGCGGGAAACGGTTCTGAACCATTTTTGGACAAGAGGTAATTCAACTCGGTAATCGTCTTCAGCCGATCAATCCTGATCGTTAAAAAGTCGATCTTGGCATTTAACTCAGCAATGCGGGCGCGCACCGCTTCGGCAAAGTCGCCGTCGTCGTTGTTGTAGGCGGCCAGGGCAGCTTCGGCCTGCTCGGCCATTTGCGGCAATAACTGCTCGGCGTAGAGCGCGCGACGATCATTCAGGCGCTGTAGCTGTACCAAGGCCGTATCCAGTTCCGCCATCAGCTTTCGCGCCATCAGTAACTTGTCAGTTTTTATGGCCTCAGCCCGGGAAGTGGCCGCACTGACGTCTTTATCCTGTCGCTTGCCGGTGAAAAGCGGCAGGTCAAAGGTCACACCGACAGAAAAAAAATCAGCCCGGTCACGCCCCATGGGATCATCGTCCCTATAGCCATATTGGGCGGAAAGACCCCACTCAGGTTTATATTTCTGGCGCGCTAATTCGACCCCGGTCTCCATGGCATCAATACGCTGATCAAGCGCCCGCAAGAGTGGGTGCCGGTTGACCTGTTCATAGAGCCAACGATCACTATCCGGCTGACCTCCCACCGACGCCGGCTCATCACCGTACTGACTGGGCACAAGCTGCGCTAACGGCAGACTGGCAAGACCGCCGACCCACTCGGATAAACGCTGTTGGGCTGACTCCGACTGTTGCCGCAGCACCGTCAAACGATCATCCAACCGGGTAAGCTCCAATTGGGCCCGGATAATATCCTGCTGGCGAGCACCTCCCAGTGCCGACGAATAGCTCGCTTTGGTTGCATCCACCAAATGTTCAAATAGCGAGCGATCCTGCTCAATCAATCGAATGCTCTCCTGGGCCCTGAATGCGTCCAGCCACAACTGCGAGACAATAGCCGTTACCCTGGCCTGACGATTCTGCCTGAGCAACGGCTCCTGTTCCGCCAACTCCTGTTTCTGACGGCTGGACAGCGCCAGACTATCGCCGCGAGGGAACACCTGACTAACACCTACAGTGAGCTGCGTCATAGGCTCCTGGTTGATATCGAAGCTATCGGTAGGAAAGTTAGCCGCCATCAGGCTGACCTTGGGGTCTGGAAGCGTCGATGCTGAAATTGATTCGCTGGTCAAAGCATCTTCGCGATGCCGGCTACCGTTCAGCCAGGGATCCGTGGCAATGGCATGGGCGATGGCCTCATCCAGACTCAGCTTATTAGTCGGGCTCTGAGCAAACGCAGGAAACCCCACCAGCAAAAATAATAAAAATACCCATTGAATGTTCATCGTTATATGTCCTATTGCTGATCGCGACTATTCACAGATGCAAACACGTCAGCCGAACCGTCTTTTTTAAGCAGCCATACCTTATAAGCTGTAAACCTGTCACCCATCTCCATACCAGGGCTGCCTGCCGGCATGCCGGGCACACTAAGGCCGATGGCGTCATCGGGAGGGTTTTCCAGAAACTGCTGAACAAAGCGCGCCGGGATATGGCCTTCGAATACATAACCGTCGCTCGAAACTGCCGTATGGCAGGACTGGAATTCTGGTGTTATGCCATAGTCATTTTTAATGCGATTCAAGTCCGACGGATGGTGGGTTTCTGTGTCGAAACCAACATCTTCCATATGGTGAACCCATTGCTGGCAGCATTGACAGGTGCGGCTTTTATAAACATCCAACGAGGCAATCGTTGCGCTTTTAGTTGCGTGATTTTCGCTTTCGGAACAAGCGGCAAGAAATAACAGGAATAGGATCAGCGCCGGAAAGCGCAGATAGGTATGTAACGGCTTCATGATGACTCCCAATCAAGAGTTGCAGTGAACGCGCTCGTAGCGATGGCGCGTTTTAAACATACGTTATGGGAGTTTTGATCTCCCGCTTATCGAGTCGTCAGACGCCTGAATTTCAGGCGTACCAACCCTACTTCAGCGGGAAATGGGGGGGCGAAACAGCGAGGAAGCTGCCTGGGAGAGGAAGGAAACCGAATACGCTGTATTGAGGGTTTGAGAAAACTGGACGGAAAACGACGACAGTGTACTCACCACCGCAACGCTTGCAGAGATGCAATCCAGCTGAGAGCAGTGATCCTGGCTGCAACAATCAGCGGCATCAGCCGTAAGGGCATTATTAATCTGGATATTGTTTGCCTTGGTATGGCTTCCATGATCCATTGCCCCCGTCATTACTGGAACATCGGGTTCGTGACTCATCTTGTGGCAGGGCAATTTCGCAGCAGCAAACGACTGGCTGGTGAAAGCCAGTAACGCGAAGATTGCCATGTAAAATCTGAATCTGCTAAGCCACATAATCTGCAAATGGTTATATTAACCTTAGGAAAGATACCTTATTCTCTCGAAAGTTCAAACATAACGCCCTTGATGATTGACATAGATCAATCAACGGATACTTCCATTAAGCGCCAGAACTGCAAATATTGACTTGAGGCCCACCCCGTCAGGATTGAGTGGCTGAGCTAAGTTTTTTTGTCCAACGGCGCTATACTTAAATCTGGACTGGAGTAACCCGCAGATGGAGTCTGCCGATGAATACTGTCAACCACATTGCCAATATCCTCAGAGCCAGTGCTGCTTTGCTCGTAACCGCTTTGGGCATTCTATTCAGCGCCGATGACGACGAAAGCGAAGACCGCCCCTTAGGAGATGGCTCAGACCGATTTGGGGATCACAATTTTCGTACCGGACGTATGGACTCTGGAGCTGATCCAGATGGCTGGTATGAGGAGGACTTGTAACAGCTCCCTATTTCTTTTTCATCCCTTTTGAGACGGCCATTTTACCCAAACTGCCGCCCTGCCTTCCTGCATCATCAGCAGGCCTTGCGAGCGGGGAAGTAGCTGCAGTGATAGAGCGCCCTATATTCACCCCCGCCCACGCCATCATCCCACTCCACAGCAGCGGCAATCCCAGGTAGAGGCTGGTTGTGATCATATTCAACAGCATGCGCTTGGCATCGTGTTCACCAGGGTTGGCAAAGATCTGCAGGAAGACATTGACGTCCGGGTACATGGACAGAATCAGGTTCTGATCCACCCACATGGCCAGGTACCAGAGCACTGTCCAGAACTTGATGGTGAAGATGGCCATGCCACCGACCACCATCATGGCAATGGAGTAGCGGGACAAAACCACCACCAGTGGCAGCAGGGCATAGATGCCCAGCAGCATAATGGCCTGGACCATGGGCAATGACTGCAACACGGCGGTCATGGTGACGGAAAACAGGGCCGATGCGGTGACCACACCACCGGTCGCCAGGCCGCCTTTGACGATGGATCCAGCGGTGTTGACCAATCCTGCCCCAGATGCATTATTGGCGATCAGATCATTGCTCGACCAGGAGGGGGGCGCATTGGTGAGAACCGTTTTGGCGACGGCGTCGTTTTGCTGCTCGCTGGCCAGTGCCGGCGCGATAGCGACCACCAGACCGGAGAAGCCGGCCGATGTGGCATCTGCCTCATTGATCAGTTTCTCCCGCAAGCCGATGGCCCCATCTTCCCACCACTGTTTGCAGTAGGGTTTGCCCCAGGCTGGCGGAGTCGTCGGATCGTATTCCGTATCCCTGGCCGCGTTGTAAGCCCAATCGGTGATTTGATTGGCCGGGCGCAGAGTATCGTAATAGCCGGCGGTATCCCGATAGACGTGTGAGCCCATCCAGTCGGGGTCATCGGCGCCATAGGTGGTGATAATGCCATTGATGGCCGCTGTGTTTGGTCGTTCAGTCTGGTATTTGGAACGGGCCGGAATATAGCACTGGCTGAAGAAATCACTCACCTCCTGCCGGAGTCGCGGATCGGCAATGGTGGCCAGGTGTGCTTGTTGCTCGAAGGTGCGCATATCTGCCACGGTTGGCAGGCCTTCGACAATGGCATGATTCAGGCCGGAGCTGAGGGCGATCACGCCGTACCACCAGACGGGAACATTGACGGTTGCGGCAGAACCCGTGAATCCGGTCGAACCATAGGTGCTCTGTGGGGCAGCGACGGTCGCGGTTGTTGGCGCTGGATTCAGCAAGGTCGGCGGCGGCGAGTAGGACAAGGTACCGGCATTGAGTGGCGTGAGGGCAGCGGGTTGCCCGGCCAGCACGACTACCAACAGCGCAATGAACAGCTCGATCTCCATCCGCCGCAGTGAGAGGCCGCTGGCATGGCCCACCTCACCGCCCTGCGCCGGTTCGCGCCAGTTGTCGATCAGGATGCCCAGAAACGGGAGATAGACGATGCCGGTACTGACCAGCACATCCCACAGAATGCCGTAGAAGGTCCAGCCAAAAAGGGAAGTAAAGAGCTCCAGATAGCTATCGACACTCATTGCCCTGCTCCAACGATCAAGCTCTAACCATCAAGCCAATGGCATTGACCAACACACCCTGCCCTAACACCAATTCGAGCAAAACCAACCAGGTGACGGCGCGCCAGCGTAAGCCTGTTAGTCTGGTTGCTTTGGCCTGGCTCAGGATTTTTGCATCAGCCAGCCAGGCAACCAGATGATTCCAGCCAAAGGCAATGACAGCGATCACTGTCCAGCGCATGGCTGTAAGTGTCGTCCGCCAGTCGTCGATGCTCTGTTGAACGGATTGCACGGAATCCGTTTGTAATCGATGCATCAGGAGATACCCCGCCAGCGCTGTCAGCAACACCGCCATGGTGGTGAATAGCAGAAAGTTTTTTCGTCTTGTTCGGATGTTATTGAACACGCCCACCTCGCAACGGATTGGGATCCAGGGTCGGCACTTCCGGTACGGTAAGTGAACTCTGCCGTTTGGCAGCCGCTCGCTCCAGTAATGTGGCAACGGTGTCGGAGACCACTTCTTTGCGTACACGGGTTTCAAACAGCAGGTTTTCGATTTCTTTATCGAGCTCGGCGATGGAGTTGTCCGCATGCTCGCGGGCCACTTCGGTGGCGTAGACCTCAGGGACCTGCCGCCCCGACAGCAGCAGACGTCGGGCGTACAGTGCCTTCTCGACCGTGCGTGCGGTGCTGATCTCGGAGACCAGGCGGCCCATGATCAGGCTCTGCTCTGAGGCCGGCATCTCGCGGATCGCTTCGATCACCTGGCGGGTGATGGCAACGCCGGGTGCGGTGATCTGCTCCAGGTTAGTCAGAGTGAGTGGAGTCGCGCCACTGACCAGGTTCTGGATCTCGGTGGTGACAGTGGCGGATTCCTGATAGAGCTTCGGCAGCAGGCCCGTACCGGGAATGCTGTCCTTGCGGCAGGTGTCGCAGGTAGTGACGATATTCTCGCCCACCACATCCACGGTCCAGTCCCGAGCTTCGGCCGGCGACCCCCAGATTTCCGACAGGCGGGTGGCCGATGCGGCCGGTACCGGGGTGGTGTCAGTCACGGCGCGATTCATATTGATGTTGTAACCGGCCTCGACGATGTCGCCAGTGAACTCCAGCACTGGCTGACCGGTTCCCCCGGCTTGCCCACCGATCCAGGGCACACCGTTATCGCCGTTAGAGGATTCCACCGTGTCTTTGGCGGTGACGGCATCGTTGCCGCCAATACCCATTTGCACCTTCCAATCGTTACCCTTGGACAAGGTGATCAGATCGGCGTAGGGGTTCTTACCCTGAGCAATCTCCGCCTCCATCTGCTCGCAGGATTTGGTGGCCAGCTGCATGGTTTCTTCGGCTTTGATCAGGGCATTCTGAAACAGGTCGTACAGGCCGGGATTGGCCCGTTGCAGAATGAGTGCAGGTAACGACGCTATAGCGCTGGTGGCCGCTGCCGTCATGGCGTTCATCATGTTGTCGACACCGGAACCGATGTCGTTCAAGGTATTGGTGACCGCCGCCACCGGATCGAACTTGCCGCAGCTGTAGCCGAGTCCCAGTTGCGCAGAGCCACCCAACGTTGTGGAGACCACGGCGGGGTTCGCCGGTACCGAGACCGGTTCAGCGCCACCGATCTCGTAATACCACAGCCCATCTTCTGTGGGCGCCTGAGCGGCATAGCTGACCGGACCAATGGCAATCGACAAAGCGATCAGCAGACAGTAAATAGGGTTGTGTTTGATCATGGCGGATAATTGATCCAGTTGATGTCGAACAGAAAAAACTGGCCTTCCTTTTCACAGCACTGATAAGGCCTCCACAGGTTCCAGGCGTAATCACCCTCCTCGTCCACGCGGCCACCACCCCAACCATTGGCGCTGGCGAGATCGTTGGTGCCAAAAACAGCGCAGCTTGATTCTGCTTTGGGGAGCAACATCTGCCACTCACCGGTGGCAGGATCGTCTTCAACCAATGGACCCGGCGACCAAATCCGCTGGTCGGAGCTGGAAGACGGTTCGATCTGATCGTAAATGTGCGGCTGACCGTTCCGGGTCACGATATCCCCGGCTCGCTGCGCATTGATTGCCGCGGCCTTGGGCTCCTCTGCCTGTGTGGTCCAGCCTGTTCTGGGGTAGACACCACCCCAGGTCTGCAGAGGCCAGGTGCCGATTTCCCGCATGCCGGGTATCAGACTCGCTGGATAGAACATTTCCGGGATTTCCATACGCCAGGAGAGCGCATCCAGGCTCGACATGAAATAGGGATAAAAGGAGGTGGTTTCCGATTCACACAAATAGCCGGTACCCGCCAGGACACCTGGCAGCGAACCTAAAGGATGGCCGATGACATCGGTCTCCCGAAAGATCAGATTACGGTGGTCCTTGTTGCCCTGCCCACCTTCCGTTCGATTCCCGGCGCTCTCGATGGGCACGGCCAGCAAGCTGCCGAGCAGTCCTGTCGCGGCGGAACTTTGAGCGGCCCCAAGAATACTGCGGATCTCTGTCCAGGGATTGCTACCGAGTTCGTTGTAACTACTCACCACCGCATCCGGCTGGTAATGGCCAACTTTGATTGAGGTCTCGACATCGCATTCATAAATGGAACAGCGCAGCCAAAAGCACATCCCCACCGGCATCCAGCGCATACAGCTGAGCGCGGCACTCGTGGTCTGGGAAACGATTTCCGTGGTGGAGATGGTTCCAGCATGGCTCATGAGGGGCGCCCACATCAGCAGGATGAATCCACAACGGCGGATAGCGCGCATCATGGTCGAGCCTCCCCGGCCTGCCACTGCCGATACACTTGACTTGCTGCACGAATGTCGGTGATGCCGTACACCACAGCCTTGCCATCGAAGACAATGGCCGGGTAGCGATCAATGCCGTACTGCATCGCCTGCACAAGGCCGTTAGCGGCGTTTTCCAGTTCATGGCTGAGCTGGGTATCTATCTGTTGAAAGCGATCTAGAACCAACTTTTTGGCTTTTTCCGGGTCACTGGGCAAGTCCTTGGAGAGTGCTTGTTGAAGATGTGCTATACGCTCTATGTTATAGACTGTCGTATTTTCTGGCTCACGTAATCCAAGTTCTATATTCCCGACAAAAGCTTCAATGACAGGCCCTTCAGCATCGTTAGCTTGCAAATTGGTAATCAACCCAAACGCCACGATGACAGATAGCGCCACATACCAGCCTTTCAGTGAATTCCTATGATAGTCAGCCATTTAAAAGCGACTCCAGATGCCAGGTGTATCCCGACATCCTGCGGCCAACTCAGCGCTTATTAAACCGGAAATCCCTTCAAACCGAATCGTGCTTAATTCTTGATCACCTGGCAGCATCCCCTACACTTCTAATGGACAATGGGAGCCAGCTTGTTTAGCCCCAGTGTGATAGCTGATAGACTTGACGCGATTGGAACTTTACTACCCAGAGAAAGGGCGCAAACAACTATGTACTACAGGCAGAAAGTGCTACTTGCCTTACTTGAGTCATTTGGCGGAAAACTGGCCAGCACTGATTTTCAGAAATACCTCTTTCTATACTCTCGGCTTTGCGAGAAAGATCGGAGCTACGAGTTTGTGCCCTACAAATACGGGTGTTTTTCTTTTCAATCTTACGCCGACAAATCCAAATTGGTTGCTTCAGGTTATCTGGAGGATGCTAAAGACTGGAAACTATCCGATTCATTTAACAATCACACTGCACAACTCAAAAAGGACGACGCCGGGAAAATCCAGTTATTTCACGATAAGTACGTATCGCTCAAGGGCAAGAAGCTATTGCAGCATGTCTACCGAGGCTACCCGTATTATGCAATCAACAGTCTGGTTGCCAATGAAATATTAACGGCGGACGAATACGCGGCCGTACAAAAACTCAAAGCCCCAAAAAAAGGTAAATTATTTGCCACTATCGGGTACGAAGGGATTACCGTTGAGGAATATCTCAATAAATTGATTGAAAACAATATTCGGCTTCTCGTTGATGTGAGAAAAAATCCCTTGAGCAGAAAATACGGTTTCTCGAAAACCAAACTGTCCGAGCTCTTAAATAACGTCGGTATCAGTTATAAACATTTACCTAAACTCGGCATTGTTTCCGACAAAAGAAAATCCCTGAAAACATCTCAAGACTACAAAAATCTTTTTTCAAATTACGAGAAAACAGTTATTCCCGAAGAGAAAGACACGATTGCCGAGCTTTATGATTTTTATCTGGACTCTGCCCGCATTGCCATTACTTGCTTCGAAGAATGTCATACGATGTGTCATCGCCATAAAGTTGCAGATGCTGTTGCAGGTATTGCAAATAGCAGGTTCAAGGTCGTTCACCTATAAACAAAGAAACCACACGGAAGTCGATGAAAAAAGAACGCGTACTCATTACAGTCAAGACATACCCCACCATATCTAAAGCATACAGTGAGCTGGTTTGTACTGCCGGCATTCGAGAAGATGGCTCATGGATACGAATCTACCCCGTTCCATTCCGTAAGTTGTTCGATAAGTACGATAAATTCCAATGGGTAGAGTTGGACGTTGTCGAAAACAAGAGTGACAAACGCCATGAAAGTCATCGGCTGCTAAGTCCGGACGCCATCACGCTTCATGAAAAAATGGGTACAGAAAATAATTGGCAAGAACGCAAGTCCTACGTATTTGAAAAAGGAAGTGTTTATGAGAATCTGGATGAGTTAATCCAGCTCAATAAGTCAGGCACCCTATCACTAGCCACCTTCAAACCAACAAAAATACTCGACTTGGTTGTCGAGGAAGTTGATCGAGAGTGGGATAAGGGAAAAATCGAAGCTCTCAAGCAGCAAGCGAAACAAGGCGATCTATTTTCCGATACTCCCGAATATTTTAGCGTCGTCAACAAACTCCCTTACAAATTTTCATACCGACTCCTCGACGATAAAGGCAAAGAAAGCACGATGATGATTGAGGATTGGGAAATCGGCATGCTGTTTTGGAATTGCCTGAAAAGGCATCATGGCGACGAAAAGAAGGCGATACTCGATGTCAGAAAGAAATACATTGATGACTTTGCTAACACCAAGGACCTCCACCTTTTTCTGGGTACGACTTTACAATACGACGGATGGGCGCAAAATCCCTTCATCATTATTGGTGTGTTTGCACCGCCGATCACACTACAAACCGAGCTTTTCTAACGATTCCTGCTATTTTCAATTCGTCTAGCCATCTCATAAACAGCCTCTAATTCTGAGCAGCCTTGCTCACGCATAATCGCTGCACGTTCAGCCTTCTCATGCTTTTCAGTCATGGCCAGTGCTAGCGACAAAGCAGGAGGCACGTTGCGGAACAGCGCTTCGACCTTGTCGGCCAGGACGACTCCCTCCACGTATTTTCCCGGCTCTTTGCGGGCAGACAGCAGCAGGTTGCGTTGTTCATCATTCAGATCCTTGAAGCGGGCGATCTGCTCCACCTCTTCTTTTGGCATGACCAGGCACAGCCACCACTCCATCATATTGAGCATTTTGCGGCTGGCGTCCGGAAAGTCTTCCAGATTCTGGGTGGCAATCCAGAACCAGGCACCGAGCTTGCGCCACATCTTGGTGATCTTGACCACGTAGCGCGCCAGCAAGGGATTGGTGGTAATGATATGGCCTTCGTCAGTCACCACCAGCGTGGGCCGATCGTCGTGTTGATGACGTTCCACCAGGTCGTTGATGTGACTCATCATGGACAGGTAAGCGACGGTGAGTTGATCTTCGTAGCCTTCCCGGGCCAGCATGCCCATTTCGAGGATGGTGACATCGGCTTCTGGCCAGGACTGCCCCGGCCGGTTGAAGAAGTGGCCCGCCAGGCCCGAACAGAACAGCGCCATACCATCCCCCA
>OJIO01000377.1_pt1 | contig 30446 bp, 26 predicted proteins | sample 1595621 | NCBI WGS metagenome assembly OJIO01 (sample SAMN05416776, study PRJEB24817) | seawater metagenome | isolation source: Sea water | place: Canada:Atlantic | collected 2013-07 | reverse complement strand
CCTTCGAGGTGATGCGGGCACGAATGCTCTACACCACGAAGCACAAGAAGAAGGCACCGACTGCGAAGGTCTCTCCTTTCTACAAGAAAACCATCGGTTACGGACTGCCGGACTTCGCAGAGGAACTCAACTACGGAGTCGATCTATCAACCATCTGAGGGTGGCATCAGGTTGGTGGGGTGAAGGTGCCCCATCAACCATTAAATCCGCATACCCAAAGAAAACAATCACTCACTCACTGCCGTCAGCGGCCGAGCTTTTTCACCGAGACACCACCAATACCAAAATGTTGCTTGGGCATTTCCGTGATCAGTACCCGGACACTTTCACGAGGAGCGCCCAGAGCACGTACGGCGGCTTCTGTCAGTTCGACAATCAGCTGTTCCTTCATTTCATCAGGACGGCCTTCGATAATACTGACCTGAATAATCGGCATGGCGGCTCTCTCTGTTACTGTACTGGATACACGGATGGGCTACGCCTCACCCGTGCGGTTATGCCAACAGGCATTACAACTTGATGCAAATATTCTTCAGTTCGGTGTAGAACTCAAGACCATGGACTCCGCCTTCACGGCCAATCCCGGACTGTTTGGCACCACCAAAGGCAGTACGCAGGTCGCGCAGGAACCAGGAGTTGACCCAGACGATACCGGCTTCCATCTGCTCGGCGACACGAATCGCCTGGGAGGTATTTTCGGTCCAGATCGCGGCAGCCAGGCCGTACACCGTGTCGTTGGCCAGTTCGATCGCTTCTTCTTCCGAATCAAACGGGCGAATATGACAGCAAGGGCCGAAAATTTCTTCGCGCACCACACGGGCGTCGTCTGGCAGACCGGTCCAGATGGTCGGTTCAATCCAGGCACCGTCATTCAGTTCAGCCCCCATATCCGGGATACCGCCACCAATTTCTACCGTCGCGCCTTCTTCTTTTGCCAGGTTGTAGTAGTAGGCAACCTTGTCGCGGTGTTCGAGGCTAACCAGCGGGCCGAAATTGGCTTGCTTGTCTTCCGGGCGACCCAGCTTGAGTTTGGCAACTTCTTCTTTCATACGGGCCAGAAACTGGTCATACACGGGCCGCTCAACGTACACACGCTCGGTGCCCAGACACACCTGACCGCAGTTAACGAAGGCGGAACGCATGGTGCCTTCCACCGCTTTTTCGATATCACAATCGGCAAAAACAATACCGGCATTTTTGCCGCCACATTCCAGCGAGATATTACGCAGGCCACAGGCGGCGGCTTTCATAATGATTTCGCCGGTGCGGGTTTCACCGGTAAAGGTAATCGCATCGACCAGTGGATGCGTAGTGAGGAATTCACCGGCAGAATTTGGCCCCAGACCATGAACGACGTTAAAGACACCGGCTGGAACGCCACATTCGTTCATCACTTCACCCAGCAAGGTGGTGGTGGCCGGGGTTTCTTCTGATGGTTTAACCACCACGGTATTACCACACGCCAGCGCCGGGCCAACTTTCCAGGTCATCAGCAGCAACGGCAGATTCCATGGCGAAATCACCGCAACCACCCCTTTCGGAGTACGGTGACCCATATTGATAGCGCCTTTGCCGTCTGGAGTATCAAGACGGAAATTTTCAGTCGGATGGTTGGCCAGGGTTTCAGAGAAAGCCTTGAAATTGGCCGCACCGCGTGGAATGTCGATATGGCTGGCAATGCTGTGTGGCTTGCCGGTATCCAGACATTCAGCCTGGAGGAATTCGTCAAAGCGTTCGTTGATACGATCCGCTACCTTGTTTAATAGATTGATACGCTGTGCCTGGGTGTATTTGCCCCAAGGGCCTTTGAGGGCTTTTTTGGCAGCCTTGACGGCGGCATCAACTTCTTCTTTTCCGGCTTCGTGCACCAGGCCAATCAGGCTGTTATCAACCGGGTTACGATTTTCAAATGTCCGGTTGCTCAGAGATGCAACATACTCACCATTAATAAAGTGTCGAAACTCTTTCATATATCACCTGTTTGATCATTTGTTTGCGCAGGAAAAAACGTAATTCCGCCGTTCGGGATCACGGTTTATTGTTATTCGGCTTGCTACTTCAGAAACCCTATATCAGACCCTCAGTATATGGCTGGCATAAGCGGTTAAAACCGATAATTTCGAGAGTTGATCATCCCGATTACGGGATGAACAAAGTACCAAAAAGGGGCCATTCAGCGCAGTCAGTCCTGCTGGGGGGAGCCAGACAGTCCGCAGGCAGCGCAATAATAATCGCTCTGTCGATTACACGGCTTCACGCAGAAGAGCGGCTTTCTGGGTTGCCCTGGCGATGACAAAATCAATAAAAGCGCGGGTTTTGACGGGCAGGTTTTCGCGGTGCGGGAAGACAATATTGACCTGCCGATCTTCCATCCGCCATTCCGGTAACAATTGAATCAGCTCGCCTTTTTCCAGCTCGTCACGGGCAATGTAAGACGGCAAACAGGCAGCACCAACACCATCCAGTACCGCATCCAGGGCGAACTGGATTTCATCGGTTCGTAACGCCGGTTTCGGCACGAAAGTTTCCGCTTCGCCGTTGTTATTAAAGAAGCGCCAGACCGGATTACGCTTCAGTGCCACCAGCGGCATGCGCGACAATTCTTGCGGGCGCTGCGGATTATCGAATTGAGTCATATAGGCGGGTGTGGCACAGATCAGATTACTGGAACGAAACAGCGGCCGGGACACCCATTCATTCAGGGTCACATTACCCATGCGGAAGGCGATATCAATGCTGTTTTTCACCAGATCGACATTCTCGTTACTGAGGAACATTTCTACCGTAATACGTGGATTTTCCTTCATGAACTCGAACACCCACTGCTTGACGTAGTAGTGCCCGAGGCTGACGGGAGCGGTGATTTTGATGTCGCCCGACATCGACGACAACTCACTGTTGACGTTTTCCAGCCGGGTTTCGAGATCCTGTACCGTGTGAACGACACTCTGATAAAAACGCTGGCCGGATTCGGTCAGACCAAAGGTTTTGGCGCTTCGATGAATCAGCTTGTAACCCAGCTCGGCTTCAAACGACTGTATCCGCCGACTCAGCGTGGAGGTGGGCACGTTCAGATAACGCGATGCTGCCACGATACTGCCTTTATCCACCACCTTCACAAAGAAATACAAATCCTGATAATTCATTGAGCACCCATATATGACATTCGGAATTCCCGCGCATATTAAAAACAACACCTGACCTTGTTTTCTATTCGCGCTAGCATTTTGAAATTATTATTATTGGAGTGGTTATGGAACCCCACAGCGACACAAACGGCCCTGTTACGGTTGTCATTTCTCGCCGTGTTATTCCCGGCAAGGAGTCCGAGTTCGAACAACTCAGCGCCGAAATGACCCTCGCCGCTTCACGCTTCGAGGGCTATCTGGGTACCAACCTGTTTCGCCCGGCCAGCAGCGAAGACCCAGAGTACCGGATCATCTTCCGCTTTGCCTCCCATGCCGCACTTAACGTCTGGGAAGCATCGGAGCAGCGGGCACAACTGCTCGGTTCGATTGAAGCCCTGTTGTCGTCACCCACCCAGCGAGAAAGAACCTACGGCATCGCCAACTGGTTTGATCTGCCTGGACACCCAGCGGCGAACCAACAATCTCCACCAGCCAAATACAAGATGACCATCGTCAGCTGGATGGCCCTGTATCCTATCGTAACGCTGATTTTCTTTTTGTTTGGTGAACCGCTTGCCCATATCCCACTGCTACTGCGCACACTGCTGGTGACCGCTGCAGTGATGGTTCTGATGTCTTACGTCGCCATGACACGCTGGTTCGGGTTCTGGTTATTTTCCAAACGCTAACAACTCGAATTTGACACCTGCGAACCTGACACCCGTCCCTCTCAACATGCAATGTATCGACACCTTCCAGCTTGTCCAGCAAGCATAACGCCACGATTGACCGTGGCGTTATGCTTATGGGCTATTCAGCCAGATCAGGTAGTGACGGTCAGGAAGCGTTCGTTCAGGACACGATCATGGTAGAAAATCGCCTTGCCCAGCTGATCCGCTGTCCAGGTGATCGGTTCATGATCCGGATAGTGGTAGTTACCATTGGCGAACACTTCGGTGCGGTTACCGGATGGGTCAAAGAAATAGATCGTACGACCGTTAGTTAAGCCGTGGCGGGTCGGGCCAATATCGATAGGGGTATCCGTCATGGAGATCAGGTCAGCAGCACGCAGCACGTCTTCCCAAGTTTCCAGGTAATAGGACGAATGGTGGAACTGGCCGGACTCGGGGCTTTCAATAAAGGCAATATCATGCGCTTTCATGCCGCAAGACAGAAAAGCGGCGATCACGGTTTTATCTTCATCCGGTGTCAGTACTTGCTCAGCCATATCAAAACCCAATACCTGCTGAAACAATTTTGCCGTTGCCGGAACATCCGGGCCATACAACAGGCAATGGTCGAAACGCACCACGCCCATCCCTTTAAGGTCACGCGGCCAGGCTTCCGGGTTAACATTCGATATACCCCATTTGCCGGTTTGCTCCTTGGTGGCAAACAGCTCAAAGGTATGACCGGTCGGCACCACAAAACGAATTCGGCGGCCACAATCCTGCAGATCGTTGGCGGCCGCCTCATTAACTTCAACACCGTATTCAACCAAACGGCCTTGCAGCAGATCCAGCATTTCTTCTGAAACAACCTTGAAACCGATAAAGTCCACACCGGCAGCATCGGCCTCACGCAGTACAACTGAATACTTGTCCACTTCCGACCAAGCTTTCAGATAAACGCGACCCTGATCATCGCGACCCGTTTCAATCAGACCCATCAAGTCACAGTAGTGCTTCAGGGCATCTGCCATATCGAGAACCCGAATCTGGACATGTCCAGGACGCATTACGCCGTATTTCATAGCTATTTCCTGTTTATTGTTATTTACGTTTGATAGTACACATGACTCCACTGGCTTTCAGCCGGGTGGAACCAATGAGAGAATCTTGATCTCCGTTCGTCTTGTTTTTTGTGATTATGACGAATGGATACGAAGCCTGTCTGGCCATTATCCCTGCCTGCCCACAAGTAAAAGCAACCGCCGTGCCAGCGCTTGAAAAACAATTCAGCAGAACCATGAAAAACAACAAGTTGTTGTTTTATAAAAGATTTTTAAAATCAATCCGATCAAAAAATTCAGCTTTACGCCCAACCACGGGACGACCAGATCCCGATAGACATTTACGATATAGTGACTGTGATCTATCCAATTGACGATATGATCAATCTGATACCGGCCAACACAAAAAAGATAACAACAATGAGCCAAAGAACTGCGTTACCCGTCCCCAGCGACGATGACTTGATTCATCAACTGCGTTTCGACCCCGACAGCGGCCACATATGGCTGCACGAAAATCGAATGCTACTGACCCACTCCGCCGTGTTTGGCAAGTTGCGCAAAGACCTGATTGATATTCTTGGCTGGGAACGTGCCAAAGGTGTGCTGATGCGCTTTGGTTACGCCGCTGGCCGCCTGGACGCAGAGCTGGCCAAACGCTTGCGTCCCGACCTCAGCACCAGAGATTCCTTTGTAGTAGGGCCACAGCTGCACAAACTCGAAGGCAAGGTCAAGGTGACACCGATCCGGTTGGAGTTCGATATGGCCAGCGGTGCCTATTACGGCGAATTTGACTGGCACCACTCCTGGGAAGCCGAACAACACCTGCAGGAGATCGGCCCCAGCAAAGAAGCCGTGTGCTGGACACTGCTCGGCTATGCCAGTGGCTACACCAGTTACTACATGGGGCGACAGATTCTATTCAAGGAAACCCAGTGCTGCGCCTGTGGCGATAGCCACTGCGTCAACATCGGTCGCCCGGCCCATGAGTGGCCAGATCGCGAAGAACTGGAAAAACACCTCCGCCCCAGCCCGCTGATCGACGAACTGGAGTTGCTGCAACACGAATACACCGAATTAAAAAGCCGTTATGAAGCCCAGGCTCAGGCCGACTGGACACCGTTTTCCGCCGTTGGCAATGCCCCGGTGTTCAAACAGGCCTGCGATATGATTGCCAGAGCCGCCGCTAGTAAAGTCAGCGTGTTGTTGCTGGGAGAAACCGGGGTCGGCAAGGAAGTTCAGGCCCGTAACATACATCGTCTCAGCGACCGCGCTGAACAACCCTTTGTCGCCGTCAACTGCGCCTGCATTCCACCCGACCTGATTGAATCGGAACTGTTTGGGGTCGAAAAAGGTGCCTTTACTGGTGCCCACCAATCGCGCAAAGGCAAATTTGAACGCGCCGATTACGGCACCATATTTCTGGATGAAGTCGCCGAACTGACCCCCAGAGCACAAGCCACCCTGCTGCGGGTACTGCAAGAAAGTGAGCTGGAACGCGTTGGTGACACCATGACCCGCAAAATCGACGTACGGGTTGTGGCTGCCACCAATGAAGACCTGGAACAGGCCGTCCGGGACGGACGCTTTCGCGCCGACCTGTTCTTCCGCCTTAACGTCCTGCCCATTCGTATTCCATCATTACGTGAACGCAAGGAAGACATCCCGCTGTTGGTGGAGCACTTTCTCGACCGCTACCAGCGAGAGTACAACAAGAAAATTCTCGGCCTCACCGACCGCGCCATGTCGATGCTGGCGGAATACGCCTGGCCGGGTAACGTCCGTGAACTGGAAAATATGATCGAACGCGGCGTGATTCTGACCGACAACCATCGGGTCATTGAGCTGAAACATCTGTTCCCCTCCCTGACAGAGCCATCTCATCCGCTCAACATCATTAACCGTCAGGGTAGAATTGCTTCACCCGGCAGCGAAATAACCACCATAGCGCCGGGGTTATCGACCGACCAGCTGGCCGACATCCTCATCGCCTCCGGCACCAGCCTTGATGAACTGGAAACCCTGCTGATCGAAAAAGCACTACAGAACAGCCATGGCGTAGTCACCGAAGCAGCGAAACAGCTGGGACTGACACGCCCTGCACTGGCCTACCGGATGAAAAAACGGCAATAAATTACGTACCGTCCGTGGCCGCATATCAGTGTCCGTGTCCGCATATCCGTGGCCGCATGTCCGTGTCCGTGTCCGTAGGGCCCGGCTCCGTCCGTGGCCGCGTGGCCGTGTCCGTGTCCGTGTCCGTGTCCGCATGTCCGTGTCCGCATGTCCGTGTCCGCATGTCCGTGTCCGCATGTCCGTGTCCGTAGGGCCCGGCTCCGTCCGTGGCCGCATGTCCGTGGCCGCGTCCGCGTATCCGTGTCCGTAGGGCCCGGCTCCGTCCGTGGCCGCATGTCCGTATCCGTGGCCGCGTGGCCGCGTGGCCGTAGTGCAATTGTAATTCTGATTGTTTTACACCAATGCTATTTCACGGCTAACGGCCAAAGGTCACTTCCATATCATCGGCCATCATCTGCGGGTCGACCGGCTGACCGGTGAGTGTTTTGACGCCACTGAGCCAGGCACTGACCTGGGCCGGATTGCGGTGCATCCACATCCGCACGGCGCGATCGACCGGGACAAACTCATTGCTGGTTTTCTGCATAATTTCTTCTTCGATCGCGGCCTTGAAGGTCAGGTTGCTGAAAAAGTGGGCGAGGTTGGGACATTCCTGCTCCAGTCCCTTGCGGATACTGGTATTCACCGTGGCCTTGCCGTAATCCGGGCCGAAATACTGATCACCACCATCAAGATAACGAATGGCAAACTGCTGGTTCATCGGATGCGGTTTCCAACCCATAAACACGATCCATTCTCCCTTGCGGACTCGGCCATTCACCTGTGCCAGCATCAGCCGTTCGGAGGTTTCAATCAGTTTGAAGTCTTTCAGCCCAAAGGCATTGGAGGAAATCATTTCGAGAATGGCGGCATTACCACTACTGCCTTTCTCCAGGCCGTAGATACGTCCTTCAAACTTGTCGCTAAACCGGGCGATATCGGCAAAATCATGCACGCCCTGTTCATAAACATAATCGGGCACCGCCAGTGTCCAGAGCGCTTCATCGAGGTTGGCCGTCAAGGTTGATACGTCTTGCGGGCCATAAAATGGCGCTGCCACCTCAACCATGGCGGGCGTCCAGTAACCCATAAAAACATCGATATTCCGTTGCTGCATCTGGCTGAATACTTCCGGTGTGGCGGGCTGGTTACTGAGTTCCACCCGATACCCCAATTGCTCCAGCAGCGATTTGGCAATGCCGTTAACCACATGCAAATCGGTCCAATCCACCACGCCTATACGCACGGTTTGGCACTGTGCTTCTGTAGCGCTTTCGGCGTAACCGGTCAGTGCCAGCAGCCACACCAGTACGCAACGGGAAACAAATTTCATGAATTACCTCGATTCAGACCATGGGAATTAAATGGTGAGGAGCCGGGAAACATCAGCAACAACGCTGTTACTAATTAACGTCGTCGCTAACAAACTCATCAACAACGCAGCAAACGGCCTTCAGCTTATAAATAACCGCACCCGGCGGCATTTCCCCATTAGGGCCATTCCCAAAGAGGTATTGACGCCATCTCAAACGGCAAAAAACCGGCTTTTGATAAAAGGAATAACTCGGGTGGGGTATATCGTTGGGGTGATTGACGCGCCAAAAGGCTACGCAATGGCTCAGACAGGGTTAGCTGAGCCGGGGCGGACAATATGACAGAAAAACCTCCGTCTGTGCGGAGCGGGTTGTTACACGGAACAGGTCACTGGCCTATAGGCCGGAGCCAAGTACCCAGCTGATGGTGAGTAGCGAAATCATCGACGTCCAGATAATGGTGGTGGAGGTTTCCTGCACGAAGGTGTCGTATTTTTGCGCCAGTACAAAGCTGCCTGCACCAGTTGGTGTACTGGCCATCAGAATCGCCACACTGGTCCAGAGTGGTGGTAGCGAAAAGACATAACTGGCCAGCCCCCAGGTCAGCAATGGCTGCCCCAGTAACTTCAGTACCGCCGTCATCGAGATCGCCCCGAGATCGCCAAACAGGGGTTTGCCCACCAGAAACAGCCCGAGCGAAAACAGCGCGCATGGCCCGGCGGCAGCCCCAAGAATATCGCAGAAGTTAAACACCATGGAGGGCAGTTCCAATGGCAACATCGCATACAGGATGCCGACCAGCGGCGATAACAACATCGGGTTTTTAAACACCGCCTTGCCAATATCCAGGGTAATACGCCCGGGACTGGCTGCCACCTTGTTATCCAGTTCAATCATGATAGTGGCCATGGTGATGGTCAGCAGAGAGCCAACCACCACAAACAGAATCACTGGCACACTGGCTGCGTCACCAAAGCTGGCAAACGCCAGCGGGATACCCAGATACCCGGTATTGCCGTAGGCCGCGTTCAAGCCCAGCATAGTGGCGCTGCCAAGCCGCTTGCCGAGCAGGTATTTCGCCAGCACAACCCCGATCACCATGGTCAGCACCACGCTGATTGCAATCAGGATCAGGTAATCCAGATTCAGCAACACCTGTGGATCAACCACAGCCATGGCCTTGAACAGCAGACACGGCATGGCAAACCAGAAGACAAAATCATTTAATGCCTTGGCTGCCTCGCTACCACAAATCCTGAATTTCCCTGCCAGAAATCCGGCCAGGATGATCAGGAAGACCGGAAAAACCGTATCAATCAGAATCGACATTTTACCTCCAGAACGCCTCCCGTATGGAGGGCCAGCAGTATAAAGAGAAAATATTGCCCGGCACCAGACAGCGATTGGTAGGACACAAGCGCTGGCCGTTGTGCTTCAGTCCGCCTGGCGACGTCGACCTGCCGTCTTGCGGCCCTTGCTATGTGTGCTGCTGGCGCTGCTACGGCGCCGGGGTTTCGCCTTGGGGTTGTCGCTCTGGATACCACTAAAAGCCTGGGTATTCAGCTGGCAGGCCTGGCCAACCAGGGTATGCAACTGCCCTAGCAGCGGTTGCATAAAACCCTCGTAGTTTAATGCCCGTTCGCTGATGTCGTTCAGCTGGCGTTCCCAATGCGCGGTCATGTCTGGCACGGTGGTGCTTTCTGGCAGGGTATTGATCAACGCACGACCCAGCTCGGTGGCCAGTATGGTTTTGCCTGCGCGCTGCAGGAAGCGCCGCTTGAACAACAGTTCGATAATACTGGCCCGCGTGGCTTCGGTGCCAAGACCATCGGTGTCTTTGAGGATTTTTTTCAGCTCGCGGTCTTTAACGAAGCGGTTGATGCCCGTCATCGCCGCCAGCAGCGTGGCATCGCTGAAATGCGTCGGAGGTTGGGTATGTTTTTCATCCACCAACGGCTCACCACTCCATACTGTCTGGCCGGGTGCCAGCACGGGCAAGCGGCCGTCGCCGGGTAGCGCTGAATCATCCGGTTGCCGCTGCTGTTTGCCTTGTGGCATGGCGGCCTTCCAACCAGGTTCCAGATTCTCCCGTTCGGTAGCGACAAACTGGCCGCCCGCAATGACCAGCTCAATACGACGGTCGGCATAACGATGCGGCGGATAAAACTGCAGCAGATACTGGCGGGCAATCATCGAATACAGCTGTTTTTCTGCCAGTGTCAGGCTGCCGGAAGCCGTGGTTTTTTCGCTAGGAATAATCGCATGGTGCGCTTCGACCTTACGGTCATTCCAGGCTTTGGAACGTAACGACAGATTGGCTCCCTCAATCACCGTCACCAGATCTTGCTGATGATGACCAATGGCACTGACGACCGACTGGCGGCGGCTGTAGTGATCCTCTGGCAAGTAACGGCAATCGGAGCGGGGATAGGTAATCAGCTGATACTTTTCGTACAACGACTGACAGCCATCCAGCACCTGTTTGGCGCTCAGTCCAAACGCTTTGGCGGCATCAATCTGCAACGCCGACAGGTTATAGGGCAGCGGTGCGGCTTGCTGTTTCTCCTTGCGTTCGCTGGCTGTGACGGTGGCGGGTTGCTGTCGAATACGTTCAGCCACGTTATGGGCAAGTTTGGGGTTAAGTACCCGCCCCTCGTCATCCAGGTGGCTGGCACAGGCTTCACTGGGTTGCCAGCGAGCGTAAAAACACAAGGGTTGACCGGCTTGCAGATGAATGGCAGCACGGACTTCATAAAAAGGTTTGGAGACAAAATCGCTTATTTCTTCATCGCGACGCACCACCAGTCCGAGAATCGGTGTTTGTACCCGTCCCACCGACAGTACCTGCTTCAACCCACCTTGCTGCCCCTTGACGGTACAGGCTCGGGTCAGGTTAATGCCGTACAGCCAGTCCGCCCGACTGCGTGCCAGCGCCGAGGTTGAGAGCGGGATAAAGTCCCGATTGGAACGTAGTTGCGTTAAGGCCCGGCTCACGGCTTGGGGATTGAGGTCGCTGATCAGCAGGCGTTGCATGTTCTGACGTTTGACCACCGGGACATTCAGATAGCTGACAACTTCGTCCACCAGTAGCTGCCCTTCCCGATCCGGGTCGCCGGCATGAACCAGTTGACTGGCCTCTTTCACCAGTTTACGTAACACCGACAGTTGTTTACGGGTCTGGCTTTTGGGTTGCAGTTGCCAGGTCTCGGGCACGATCGGCAATACATCCAGCCGCCACTGTTTGAACGCCGGGTTGTAGGCTTCTGGCTCGGCCTGTTCCAGCAAATGACCGATACACCAGCTGACGACATCGCCATTGGCAGCACGTACAAAACCTTCACCTTTTTGATGGGGTTTCGGCAGCACTGCCGCAATGGCGCGGCCAAGAGAGGGTTTTTCAGCAATAAACAGACGCATGGCTTTTCTGGATAACTGGGATTTTGTACAGTATATCCAGACTGGCGACAAAGGGAATGCACAGCGTGGTTTAACGCTGCGGTCGGTTATCCTTGATACCGGGCAGCATGCCCTGCAGCAGAGGCACCCGGTAACGCCACTGGATCAATAACACCGCCACAACGTGGATCACCACCATGGCCATAACGCTATTGGCCGCCCAGCGATGCAGATTTTGCACCCAATCTTCGCCCCAGAAGGCATCCAGTTCCTGCATCCAGCCGCTGACGCCGGTGACTGTCAGCATCAACAGCAACAACAGCACCATCAGCCCGCCAACCGGGCTGTGGCGACTGTTATGCCGATGCTGACGCTGGTACTCGCCAAACCGTTGCCAGTTATCACATAACCGCGCCGGCGTCGGCAGAAAGTCGCTGAAACGGGCGTTGGTCGGGCCAACAAAGCCCCAGATCAGACGCGCCAGCAGCAGCGCCAACAGCGTATAACCGGCCCATTCATGCGCATCGTCGCCATCGTCCAGCCACCAGAAGTTAGCCAGAAACAAAACCGCCACCGACCAGTGAAACAGACGTATAAAACGATCCCAGATCATTCCAGCAGCACCAGCTCAGTCGATTTTTTTCTTGACGATGTCGCCCGTTTTAGTATCGAAATACACTTCGATTTTGACAAACTCGGTCTTTGCCTCGTTCAGACCCCAGCCATAGATTTCATAACAATGGCCAGCTGCCTGGAATTTTTTGATGGCAAAACCATAGTCATTCACGATCTTTTTCTGCATTTCCAGCACATGCAGTTGTTCTTCTTTGGGGTGCTTCTGGCAATCAGCACTGGCATACAGCGGGCCACTGGCCAGGGTAGCGAATGACAGCAACACTATTTTTTTCAACATCACTTTCTTCAACATCAGGGAGGACTCCGACAAAGGACAAATTATCGGCCCGACATTACATTGAATATAAATTACTATCAATATCGTTTACAAACAATCACACCCTGGCACCAACCGCGCTCCAGAGCCTCAGATACCCCAGTTCACATCATCGTGTTTTGCGACACAATCGGTACGGAACGTCGACAACGTGGCGTTGCTGCAGGTCAGGTCGGTTACGACGATATCCGTGCCGTCGTAGTAACCGTCGAGCAGCAACCACTTGTCATCGTCGATGGCATTATCCAGGTCAGAACACTGGCTGAAGCTGCTGCAATCCAGATTGGGGGCACTGTCGTACACAGAGATAGAACCGCCACTGCTTTTTGACAGTTCACTGCCCCGTACAATTATTTTGAAATCGTAGCTGCTGCCAAGACGGTCATCCGGGCTGCTGTCATCATTATCCAGCTCGACTGCCGTAATGCTGCCGCCGTCACTGGTGGTTTTGATCACATCAATATAAGGCTGCTCTCCCCATACCGGCGTAAAGCCGTCGATACCATCGTCCAGTTGCAGCAGTTCAAAATCGTCCGAACTGTTAACCTTGTACACCAGGCACATAGCCGCTTCGGCCAAACCACATTCGCTCTGGAACCAGCCGATGTACCAGGACACGCTGCTGCTGCCTTCACAGCTGCTGTCAAAATCGTCTTCAGCTGCAGCACAGAGAACATTGTCCAGTGTAATGCCACCAGCCCCGTCGACACTGAATTCCAGTTGTGCCACATAGCCATTGGCAACCGCCGCAGTCAGCTCATCACAGGCGCTGTTGCAGGCAAAGTCGATCTCGCTGGCCAGATTCCAGTTCGCATCATCTACGGCGTAGAGAATACCGGTGTCGGTGTAGAGGGTCAGGGCGAAGGTTTCTTCACTGTCGCTGACGGCCTCGGTCGAAGCGATGCTATCGAAGCGGTAACGGCTAGGGTCACCATCTTCGTCAAATGAGACGGTGACATTCACCACATAACGGTTACCCCAGGCAAATTCGCTGAAGCCACTGAAAGTCTCCTCGACCACATCCCAGCTGTCGTCACTCGCTTCCCGAATACGAAAGCAGAGGCTGGTGCTGTCGGTATCGCACTGTTCTTTGTAATAGTCGACCTGGCGGGTTTCGGCCTGGTCGTCCCAGTGACGCCCGAGTTCCAGGCAGCCCGACAGCAACAGTGCCATCACCGGCCATAGTAATCGTATTATCCAACGCATCCGTTCAACTCTCTTCTGTCATCGTGTTCATCGAATAACAACCACATCAAACTGCATCACAACGGCATCACAACCACAGCAATTACCTTTACTAGCAGGTGACACTCATAGCGGTGGACTGCTGGCGGGTTATGACAGCCAGTGATTGCTTAATGCTTTCTATTGCTCAATGCCTTGCTGCAATAGAATAGGCATGGCGTAGCCAATCAATACCTGTTTTTGTACATCCTGTGCTTCACCTTCGATGCGCTGCCACAACGTATCCTGAATCTGGCGACTGCAATCACCGCCATCCACATCCGGGTAACAAGCGAAACGCTGCTGCAACAACCGCACCGCAGCATGATGCACTGGCAGAATTTCAGTCATGTGACGCATCTGGCGATCAATCGCCGCTGCCATGGTTTCCGCACTGGCCAGCTCGTCATCTGTCAATGGCTGGCCAAAATCAACGTGTATCGTTCCCTTCTGACCAATAATGCCCGCCAGCAAACTGCGGGTATCTTCCCCTTCTTCCTTGCTGTAACAGCCGTATTTGGATCGGGCCACCAGCTCTCTGGCTTTCATCAAGTCACATGGATCCCATTCGTACTGGATGCACACTGGCACCGGGCGCAGGGCGAACAGGGTTGCGGCAAAGGTTTCCGCGTGTTCACGTCCATGCAGGGCCAGCATTTTTAATACCGCCTTGTCGGTCAGGTCGATGCCATTTTTGGCCCGTCCTTCCCGCTGGGCAATCCAGACTGATTCATGCTGATCCAGCGAAAAACGAATATAGCCCGATAGCTGCTGTAATGCCGTCAGCTTTTCTCGTTTATTGGTAATGTTTCGTCGAACAATAAATGATTTATTGAGACGCATGACATCGGCAATATCCGGGTGACTGAGCAAATTATCACCAATCGCAATCCGACTGGTGGGCCAGCCCGCCTGATACAGCGAGTAGTTGATCAGCGTTGGATCCATGGCGATGTCACGGTGGTTGGATATCCACAAATGTCCCTGTTCCGGGGCCATTTTATCCAGCCCCCGCACCACCACATCGGTGGCGGTTTTGGCCAGCAGACGTTCGATCCAGCCTTCCATCCACATCTGGAAATCGTGCACGGTATTGACGCCCGCCAGCTGGCGATCCAACAGGTAACGGGCTAATGGCAGCATCCGTTCGCGCAGCCAATGCGGCAACATCGGCAGCCGGTATTTCAGCAGTGCCCGGTGTACGGTGTCGGACTGACTCACTCGCTCCAGTACGGCAGCAACTTCATCATCCTGGTAGGGGCGGATATCGGCGTAACAATCTGGTATTGGCATATCTGGATTCGGCAGTAAAAGGCGCGGGGATGATGCCTGAACAATGCGTTGCTGTTAAGGCACATTGAGGGATGTGGTACCGTTAGCCCCATAAAATTTCTGGTCAGTGCACCGTACTGACGGTTTTTGAGGAGACACCCGATGATTGAGCAGTGGCAACCGGCTTCCAGCCAGACCAGCAAACCGGATTCCGACACTCTGCTGCAACTGCTAGCAGCCCTGCCCCAGCAACCGCAATCACCTGTTATTGACCGTCAGCGTCTGGATGACAGCGCACGGGCCAAAGCCCATACCTGGATCACACTGGACGAAGCGGCATGGCAGACGGCGCTGGCCGGGATCGCAGCCGACCAGTTGCTACAGGTTGCTACTTTTTTTGTCTGTGCCGAGCAACAGCTGGAAGATTGGCAATGTGGCAGCAGCAATCCGGCGATCTGGGTATTTCGTTACCTGAAGAAACAGGGCACCCCTGCGAGCAAGGAGCAGATCCGGGCCATCAAGGCACTCACCGACAACCGCTATATTCCGCACGGCAGCGCCCTCTGAGTAACTGCCAGTAACAGTAACAGTAACCTCAGGGTCAGGGGTCAGGGGCCGCTTACCGGCCCTCTCGACCAGCCCGCAAAAACGTTGGCAACTCGCGCCGCAAATCTTCCAACCGTACCGGTTTGGCCAGGTAACCGTTCATACCGGCGGCTTCACAGGCGCCCTTGCGGTCTGACATCACATCGGCAGATAACGCCACAATCGGTACCCCAGGCAGATCTTGCTGTTGTTCTCGTCGACGTATTTCCCGACAGGCATCAAGGCCATCCAGCACCGGCATATGGCAATCCATCAGGATCAGATCGAATTCAGCAACGGCACTTCTATCAACCGCTTCGCGGCCATTATTGGCGACGGTGACAATACACCCCAGGTGCGCCAGCATCTGGGTAGCCACTTTCTGGTTCACGGCATTGTCTTCCGCCAGCAGGATACGGCAGTTATTCAACCGTGCATCATCTTCAGCAACCGGCTTGCTCATACCCATACCCTGATAGCGATTGGTTCGGGTAATCATCAAGGTCGGCTGAGGCGGTTGCTGTAGCAGACGACTGAGCAATTCACGCAAATTGCTCTGGCTGATTGGCCAATCCCAGTGAGCACCCACACCGGCAGCCAACAAAGCATCACGGCCAGTAGTTAACACATCCTTGGACGATAAGGCCAATCGCACCGGACTGGCCGCCAACGCACGACGCAAGTCCTCATCACTCTCCATCCAGCTGCGATAAGCCAGCACCAGAATGGCGGGCTGTTCATGCGGCAGCAAGGCCACCACATCCGCTGGGCGGCCAAATTCCCGATACGGCATCCCCAGGTGGCGAGCAACTGAAATCAGCAAGGTACGATTTGCCTGCAGTTCGTCACAGATCCACAACGCCTGCCCGCCTATCGGCGAAATATCCCCTTCATCACCGGTTCTGACGGAGACCACTGGCAAGATGACATCAAACCAGAAGTTGGATCCGACACCCGGCGAACTGACCACACCGACATAGCCATCCATCAGTTTGGCCAGCCGTTGGCAGATATTCAGACCCAGCCCGGAACCGCCCGCAGCGGAGGAAATCCTGCCGTGAACAAAACTGTATTCCTCGAATAACGCCATCACCTTGTTGGCACCGATACCGATACCCGAGTCTTCAACCGAAAACCGCAACTGCACTTCATGTCCCAGTTCCCGGACTTGCACCACCCGCAACAAGATATGGCCAGTCTCGGTAAACTTAATGGCGTTGCTCAGGTAATTCATCAGAATCTGGCGAATACGAATCGGGTCACCTATCAATTGAGCAGGTATTTTTTCGTCCATAAACGACTGCAGCGCCAGCTGTTTTTCCTGCGCCTTGCTGGACACCATTTCCAACAGGCTTTGCACCAGTTCAGGCAGATCAAACACGTCGGTCTCAAGGCTCAGCTTACCAGCATCAATTTTGGATATATCGAGGATATCATTGATGATCGCCAGCAAGTGTTCAGAGGAACTTTGAATAACCCGTTGAAAACCTTGTTGTTCATCATCAAGGTCGGTCTGTTCCATCAATGACACCATACCTAGCAAGCCGGTCATGGGAGTACGAATCTCATGGCTCATATTGGCCAGAAAACGGCTTTTGGCCAGGTTCGATCGCTCGGCATAATCCCGCTTGGTTTCCAGCGCTTGTCGTTGCCGGACCAGGACGGACACATCGCGAAAAAACACCAGCGCCTCGGTATCCGCCTGCGGATTGGTCACCAGCCAGACATGCCAGCAACAGGCCGGTTCGGCATCCGTCAAGATCTCCATGGAGGCGGTAATACCCTTGTCCAACACGCCACGCAGGGCGGACTGCCACGCATCGCGCTCGGCCAGCGGCAGGCAACCTGCCAAATTTTGCCCACTCGTCAGTAGCTGTCGGGCAAGCGGACGATTGGCCTCTATCACCTGGCCCTCCGAATCAACCCGAACCAGCACATCGGGGGACTGTTGCCACCATGATTGCAGCTGTTGTTGCCGTTGCATCAGCGCATTCAGCTGCTGGCGAAGTCGGCGCTTTGCCTGCACCAGCAAGGCCAACGCCACCAGTACTGGCAGCAATACCAGCACCAACAACAAGACGAGCCCACTTTCAGTAAACATGTCTGTCATAGCTACCTTTTTTAGCGATCCCTGCCCACGTAGTCACCGATACAGACGTTATGTCAAACGCTGACTGTGATGGTCACTTAAATCCAGCAAGCCGACGAAGCGCTTCTGTTCCGTCGGCCAGTGCAGTCGGCACCAACCATCGCTACTGCCCCCACCTGCCACATCGGCTCCCGCCAGGATACACAGCATTTCCTGCAGTTCTCCTTCACGCCGAATACGATTCACCGCAGCAACCAATGCCTCATTGGAAACCACCATCGCACTCGGCTGTTGCTCTGCATAACAATAGCCAAACTGCATCGCATCTCCGGCCACCAGTGGCTCCCAGCCTGCCCGCCGGGCAGAAGACGCCAGCTCAGCAGCCAGCTCCTCCGGTTCGGCAAGAATCAGCAAGGTTCGACTTTGACCTCGTAACTCATCGGGAACCGGCATCTGGTTACTTTGCAAAAAATTGATAAAGCCGGGCAAGGGAATTCGATTATCTCCACGCCCTGGCAGTTTATAAGCATCCAGATGACCACGTTCAATCCAACGGATGACCGTCCTGAAATTTACGCCACAGTACTTTGCAACCTCACCTGTGGTCAGTGCCTGTTTTCCCCTCACGTCATTGCCCAGCCCGATAGATACATTAGTTTCAGTATAGATACCCTTTGGCCATTGCAAGGTCGAAACAGTATGCTGTGGCCAGGACACCAGAGTGGCACGCCCGAAGTTATCCACTCAATCGGTCAGCAGTGCCCCCGGAACAGGAGCCGAAATGACGTTCAAGGTATTACTGGTTGATGATGAAGCCGGTATTCTGCATTCAATCTCAAAGCTGCTTCTTAACGAATCCATTGCCGTGAGAACGACCACCAGCGCCGCCGAAGCCCTCGATTACCTCGCCACCCAGTCCATCCAGGTGCTGGTCACCGATTTCCAGATGCCGGATATGGATGGCCTGGCACTCTGCCGGGAAGCTCGCCAACTAAGCCCCAGCAGCTACCGTATTATGCTCTCTGGCCACGTCGATTACCCGGTACTGCGTCAGGCCCGGCAACAAGGTGTGATTCACAAGTTTATTGCCAAACCCTGGAACAATCTGGTACTGGCGCGGGATATTTTTGAAGGTGCCCGCCAGTCCAGTCTGATGCAACGGGCCCATACTCTGAAAACCGCCATGAATACCGAGCAGCCCGCCTTTCTGACCGACAACAACTGGGTCATTCGCCTGGCCAACAAACCGGTCTGTGAAGCGCTGTCGGTGGCTGAGGATCAACTGCTGGGTCGCAACCTGTTTGCCAACAGCGTCAGCAATATGCCGGTTGCCCTGGAAACAGAAATCACCCGCCAGTCTGAATCCAACCAGACCTGGCTGGGCTACTTCAACCTGATCGACCAGCAGCGTCGCATCCAGCCCACCTGGATGGCCATTACACCACTCAGTGAAGACTTCCGGCTCTGTATCTGTGGCCTGATCAATACCGCAGCCGACCGGCAATCCGAATTAAAAACCGAATTTCAGCGTTACTCCGGCCTGCATCAGCTCAATCAGCTGGAGAGTTATCTGACCCAGTCGGATGGTATCAACTGCATTTTACTGATCAGTTTCGATGAAAACAGGGTCGCCGACGCCGACCTGGGCAGCCTGTGTTATGAACGCCTGGTCGAGGCAATTGCAGCGCAGTCGCCAGTATTCCAGCCAGCCCACCACCTGTTTCTGGTACCGGTCATCACCGATCCGGCCAGCCCCTGTGCCGAACACCTGCAGAGTGCCATTCTGCAGGTGTTCGGCAAGCCGCTGCCGCACCAGAATCGGGCAATCACCTTGACCCCCGACATCAGCTGCGAATGGGTGCAATCGTCACAGAATGACACTCGCTCCTCAACGGATCCGCTTGAACGAATCCGCCAGCACCTCGGGCTTGGCAGCATCAACGGCCAGCCCCAGCCACAGGAACGGCCCCAGCCAGCGGCTGTTGTGGAGGCATCTCCCGAGCGCCAGAGCGATTTTAACGCCATGCCAGTGTTTGATTCCCAGGGCGCGCTGGCAGGACTGGAGCTGCTCCCCGAGTACATGATCGAACCCGATATTTGCCGCCAGTGGCTGGAAGACATGCATATCGCCTGGCAACAACATTTTTCTCAGCCCATGTACGTCATCCTCCGGGTAACCAACCTTAACGATGAGAGCTGGCAACACATCACCGCCTGCATCGTCAAATGGCACCAACAGGCAACCGGCCCGGTGCCCCACTGGTGCGTTATCCTGCCGTGGAATCCGGATGACACAGTGCCAGAACTGGCCCATGGACTGCGCCAGCTCAATATGCAGCTGCTACTCGAGATGGTACTGAGCACACCTCAGCAACGGCTGCCCGGCTATCGCAGTCTCCGTGCCATGAACGTTGATGGCTTCAGTCTGGCACCAGGCCTGGTCGCCCTCACACGTCAGCCCCAATATCAGGAAAGACCGTTACTGCAGCGCCTGCAGCAGGACGGGGTCATTATCTATGCCCATGGCATTGGCTCGACCGAAGCGCTGGCCGCCGCCCATCAAAGTGGTGCTGGCTGGTTAAGCGGTAATGCCTTGTCGCGCATGGTGAACGCCACCCAGCTGCACTGGTTTGCCATCAGCGACTGAATTCTCATGTATGATGGGCGGCTAATCGGAGGAACCGCCCTGTGAACAAAGACCAAGCCTATCACCAGATTGCCCTGGCCTGTCTGAAATCCCTGCGCAACACCAGCGCCAGCAGCTCGGATGCCGTGTCCGAGCTGTACAGCACCATAGATGAAGCCTTCCAGCAGCAATTTGCCCTGATGCTGACGGAACTGGAAGACAATCGCGAACGTCTCAACCGCATTTGTGAGCTTGACCCCGGCATCAACACACTGGCCGACGCCCAGGCAATTGCCTTGAACCGGGGAACCTCACACTGACAACGCGCCTGGGGCCAAGCTTCAGGTAACCCAACCCTGATTGACCGCGACTTGTAGTAGGAGCAGGTATGTTATCGCCCCGTTACTGGATTTTTATTGTTATTGTTCTGGCTGCCATCGGATATTCCATGTTCAAACCCGCGTCTGACACTCCCGCTGCTGTTTCCGACTGCAGCGACACCACCCCCTGGAACTGCCGCGAGCCGGGTGACACCAGCGTCATTGTCAGCCCCTCGGATCCGTTCAGCTACGAATACGTCCAGCTCGACAATGGCTTGCGCGTACTGCTGGTATCCACCCCAGGCACCGACAAGGCCGCCGCCGCCATGACCGTGGCCACCGGCAGTGGCGATGACCCCAAGGGCCGCGAAGGCCTGGCGCACTTTCTTGAACACATGCTGTTCCTTGGCACCGAACCCTACCCCGAGTCGGGCGAATATCAGGCCTTTATCAGCCGCCATGGTGGCAGTCATAACGCCTTTACCGCGCATCAGCAAACCACTTACTTTTTCTCGATCGACAATGATGCCATGAGTGGCGCACTGGATCGTTTTGCGCCTTTCTTTATCTCTCCCAGCTTTGACGAAACCTATGTCGATCGCGAGAAAAACGCCGTTCATGCCGAATACAGCGCCAAGATAAAAGACGATTTCCGCCGTATTTTTTCGGCTGAAAAGCAAGCCATGAACCCGGCCCATCCTTACGCTGGCTTTGCTACCGGCAACCTCGACACCCTGTCGGATCGCCCGGATCGCAAGGTGCGCGATGACCTGATCGACTTTTACCGCCAGCATTACAGTGCCGACCAGATGACCCTGGTGCTGGCAGGCAACTACCCGCTGCAACAGCTGCAAGACTGGGCCACCAGCCACTTCAACGCCGTTCCCAAGCGAGACGTAAAAACCGCCACGTCACGGCCACCCATGTTTGTACCGGAACAACTGCCGCTCGATATCAATATCGAACCGGTAAAAGAAATTCGCCGCCTGCAATTTACCTTCCCAATGCCGGAAACCCTGTCGCTGTACCAGTACAAGCCGCTGCAATTATTGTCCAACCTGCTCGGTCATGAAGGCGAAGGCAGCATACTCGCCTTGCTGAAAGAAAAAGGCTGGGCCGAAGGTCTCAGTGCCGGACGCTCCATCAGCACCCGCTTCGAGTCCAACCTGGTCATCCAGATTGAACTGACCCGTGCCGGGCTGTTACACGTCGAAAACATCACCCAGATACTCGAACACTACTTTGCCCTGCTTAAAGACCAACCCATTCCGACCTACCTGATGACCGAACAAGAACAGCTGAGCGAAATGTCATTCCGCTTCCAGCAACATGGCAGCCTGTCAGACTACGCCGTACGCTTGAGCAGCAACCTGCAGGTCTATCCGCCCGAGCAGGTGATCCACGGCGACTACCTCTGGCGGCCGACAACACTAGGCACCCTGAAGCCTTTCCTTGATGCCCTGAGCATGGATAACGTCTTGCGCACCCTGATTGCACCCGGCGTCGCGACCGATATGACCGACCCCTGGTACAACACGCCAATGCGTATTCGTCCATCCAGCTACCTGGCCGCAGATGTCTCGACCGATGAGCTGGAACAACTGCACCTGCCTGCACCCAACCCCTTTATTCCGCAAGATTTCTCACTCAATGCCGAACCGGAACAAGCGGTTCCGACCGCGCTGATTGATCAACCAGGACAGCAACTCTGGTACTACCCGGAACACGAGTTCGCCCAGCCCCGCAGCCGTATTACCCTGGAGCTGCAACATGCCGACATCGCCACACCGCGTGGCATGGTACTGGCTCAGCTGTACACCCGCGCAGTCAACGAAGCGCTCAATACCTACAGCTACCCGGCGCAACTGGCCGGGCTGAATTATGGCCTCAGTGCCAACTCCCGTGGCCTGCAACTGATGCTGTCCGGCTACCAGGACAAGCTGCCCGAATTGCTCAAGCGAGTACTGGATGGCATGCAGCAGGTCAGCATCAGCGACGACCAGTTCCAACGCTATCAGGCATCGTTACAGCGAAATCTGGAAAACCAGCTCAAGGCCAAACCCTACGAGCGCGGCATCGCCGAACTGAAACGCTGGATCTACTCCCCCAGCTTCGACGAACAACAGCTGCTGGGTGAACTCGGCTCGGTCAGCCGCGCCGACGTCGAAGCCTTCGCCAGTACCATGCAAGGTAATAACGCTACCCGCTTATATATTCACGGCAGCATGAGCAAGGCCGATGCCGAAGCGATCGCCAGCCAGGTAGCCGAGGTATATCCGGCCAACCCCGAGCAACAATCCAGCCTCGCCATCCTCAAGGCACCTGCTGGCAAGTTCCAGCAGTCGCTGAATCTGGATCACAAGGACAACGCCATGATCCTGTACCTGCAAGGTCAGGATACCAGCGACCATAACCGCGCTCAGACAGCCCTGCTTGGCCAGATGATCAGCGCTCCCTACTACCAGTACATGCGTACCGAACAGCAGTTGGGGTATATTGTCTTTGCTGCCGTTTACCCGCAGCGTACCGTGCCCGGGTTGGTCTTTATCGTGCAGTCGCCAGAACATACCCCTGCCGACCTGATCCACCACAGCCAGATCTTCTGGAACCACTATCAGGACACTCTGGCGGCCATGGGCGAAGAAGAATTTGCCGCCTTCAAGGAAGGCCTGATCAGCATGCTGCTGCAACCACCGCGCAACATGAGTGAAAAAGCCGACGACTTCTGGCGCGACATTGATGTCCAGCGTACCGGCTTTGATACCAACAAAGCCATTGCCAGCGAAGTACAAAATCTGACGCTGGCAGAAATTCAGGCGTTGTATCAACGTCTGATCCTGCAAGCCGATGTACCCTGGCTGTTATTTACCCAGGGTGAACCCGTACCCGACTGGCAACCGATGAACAGCCTGCAGCGCGACCAGATGACAAGGTTTGACCTCCCGCGCTAACAGGCACATAACACAGGGCCTGGCCATGGCGGCCAGTGCCCGAGGGAGAAGACGATGAAGACCTGGCAAAACCTGGACGAGCTGACCCTGAGCAGCCACTACGCCACCCTGCCTGAATCCTGGTATCACGCCATCGAGCCGACGCCACTACCGGATCCTGCCATCGTCAGCGTCAACCACATGGTCGCCGAGCAGCTTCATATCAACCCCTACAGTCTGGATCCGCACCAACTTGCCGCCTGGCTCGGAGGCCACACCCTGCCACCGGGAGCCAGACCGCTGGCAATGAAATACAGCGGCCACCAGTTTGGCGTCTACAACCCGCAACTCGGTGATGGCCGCGGGCTGTTGCTGGGAGAGCTGGAGATCGATGGCGAACGCTGGGATCTGCACCTCAAGGGCGCGGGTCAAACCCGCTATTCACGCATGGGGGATGGCCGTGCGGTACTACGTTCCAGCCTGCGGGAATACCTGGTCGGGGAAGCCCTCACCCATCTCGGCATCCCCTCTACTCGAGCCTTGGCAGTCTGCGTCAGCAGCCAGAAAATCCAGCGTGAACGGGTTGAACTGGCAGCAACGATCCTCCGCGTCAGCCGCTGCCATATTCGTTTTGGTCACTTCGAACACCTGTACTACACCCGCCAATTTGACGGCTTGAAACAACTGGCCGACTATTGCCTCGACCGTTACTACCCGGACTGCCAGAGCGCCGACAACCCGTATCTGGCCATGTTCCAGCACATCAGCCAACGCAGCGCCGACATGGTGGCAGGCTGGCAGGCCTATGGTTTTTTACACGGCGTCATGAACACCGACAACATGTCGATTCTGGGTGAAACCTTTGATCATGGCCCCTTCGCCTTTATTGATCGCTGGAAAGAAAATGCCGTCTACAACCATACCGATCAGGAAGGCCGCTACGCCTTCGACCAACAACCCGATGTGATTCACTGGAACCTCTCCGCACTGGCCCAGGCACTGACGCCACTGGTGCCGGTTGATGACCTCAAGGCCGCTCTCGAACAGTTCCCCGAGCGCTATGCTGCAGCCTACCAACAACGGATGTCGCTGCGCCTTGGTCTGGCTACCAGCCAACCCGGCGACGACGAACTGATTCGTCACTGGCGCGATTTGCTGAACCAGCATCAGGCGGACTACAACCCGCTGTATCGGGCACTGTCCGAAGCCCAGCAAAGCGACGATGGTCAACCCGGCCTCAACCACCTTGACCTTGCCCCCTGGCAAACCATGCTCAACGACTGGCTGCCGCAATACCGGCAACGACTGCAACAGGAAACCTGCAACGCCGAAACCCGCCGCCATGCCATGCTGGCCGTCAATCCGGCCTACACCCTGCGGACCCACGTAGCCCAGCACCTGATCGACAGGGCTGAAGAAGGTGACTACCAGCCACTCAACGACTGGCTGACCATCTTGCAGAATCCGTTTGATGAACATCCAGGATTTGAACAATGGCGTCGCGCGCCGGATACCCGAGGACTGGTGATGCTGAGCTGCTCGTCATAAACCGCAACCAGCCATTCAGCGGTACCCGGCATCGTGGGTTGAGTATCCATGACCGTGAGCACGCGCCAAAAACACACACCTTTGTATGTTTTTAGCAACTCACGGCAATAATTTCGGTAATTGCAGTCCTGTCGGCAACCACATCAGATCACCATCTGATATGATTCAAGGCTTGACCCCAAACCCCCTTGCTGTTGTCCCGTCGTACAGAACATAAGCCTTGCGGGCTGTTAGCAGACAAAATCCAAGGGGATAAACTGCGCCATCAAACAGTTTGAACAACGATCCCTATCCACTCGAGGATCGTATCGATGCTGCAGGCCTTACCAACTGACGCCAGTGTATTAAAATATCTGATATGAGTTCACCGAAACTGACCCGTAATGACTGGATCAACTCCGCAATGAATGTGCTGGCTACTGGTGGCATTGACCTTGTACGAGTTGACAACCTCGCCAAGGAAATGAAAATCACCCGTGGCAGTTTTTATTACCACTTTGAAAACCGGCAGGAATTGTTACAGGCGATTCTTGAGCGCTGGCGCATCAAAGCCACGGAAGCCGTCATTGAAAGCCTGAAAAAACGCTCGCTGAACACCAGAGAGCAATTGATTGAACTGATCACCCTGCCCTACAAGGGCGAACGCTCCTTTGAAGCGGCCTCGATCGAAATCTCCCTGCGCGCCTGGGCGCGTCGCGATCCCATGGCCAAAGCCGCTGTCGAGGAAGTCGATTCCTATCGTATTTCCTACATCGAAAAGCTGTTTATGGAAATGGAACATCCGCAGGAACAGGCCAGTGATCTGGCCTATCTGATCTATTCCTATATGGTGGCCAACTCGCTAATGGGAGACAAGGATGATCCGCAAAGCAAGGCCGACCGCGCCCGCAGACTGGCACTGTTTCTGAGCGACAATTGCCCGCTAACCAACTGTCAGCACCGACTGCAAGGCCATGCCAGCGGTGGCTGATCGTGAAAGTTGAAAGTTGAAAGTTGAAAGTTGAGAGTTGAGAGTTGGAAGCCTGACGCCAGATAACAGACGTCAGGCAAGTGATTACTCCATCCACTCCACCAGTCCCAGAGAAACAATCGGGAACGCCACAATCAGCGCCAGCCGGAACAGATCGGCCACCAGGAAAGGAAAGACACCACGGAAGATCACCTTCAGATCAACATCCGTAATCACCGATTTCAGCACAAACACATTCAGCCCCACCGGCGGGGTAATCAGACTGATTTCGGTGGCCACCACCACAATGATGCCAAACCACACCAGATCCATCCCCATACCCGCGACCACTGGATAAAACACCGGTACGGTCAGCAGCAGCATGGAAATCGACTCCAGCACCGCTCCCAGTACAAAATACAGCGCCAGCATGATCAGCAGTACCCCGATCAGACTCAGATCCAGCGATTCAATCCAGGCGACAATATGAAACGGCATATTGGAAATATTCACCAGATTGGCGAATACCAGTGAACCGATCAGAATGGCCACCAGTGATACCGTCGTTGCAGCAGACTCTTCCAGTGCATCCAGCAAATTACGCCACTCAAACTTACCCCGGATCAGGGTCACGACAATCGCCCCCACCGCACCCACACCGGCCGACTCGGTCGGTGAAAAGAAACCGGCATAGATACCACCCAGCACCAGCACAATCAGCAGCGAGAACGCCCACAGCTGACCAATCGCCTGCAGTTTTTCCTTGCCGGTTGCTTCTTTAACACGGCTATCACTGTCACCCTTGACATGCACCACATACAACACCGCCGCAATATAAAACAGCACCCCCAGTACACCCGGCAGCACTCCGGCAATAAACAGACGACCGATATCGGTCTCGGTCATGATGCCGTAAAACACCAGTGCAATAGACGGTGGAATCAGAATACCCAAGGTGCCACCAGCAGCAATGGAACCCGTTGCCAGACCATCGCTGTAACCGAATTTTTTCATCGACGGGTACGCAATCCGGCTCATGGTTGCCGCCGTGGCAAAACTGGAACCACAAAACGTACTGAAGCCTCCAGACGCAGCAATGGTGGTAATTGCCAGACCACCACGATAATGACCCACCAGCGCATGGGTGGCGCTGTACAGTTCCTCCGCCAGCCCCGAACGACTGATGATATTCCCCATCAAAATAAACAGCGGAATCACCGCAAATTCGTAGGACAATACGGTTTCAGTGGCAATCATGCCCAGCTGGCTTAATGCCGGAGACCAGCCCTGAAACCAGGCCAGCCCCACCACCCCGACAGCCCCGGTAGCAACGGCAATAGGGATACGTAAAAACAGCAAAAACAGCAATACAACAAATGCAAAAATCATAACCATGGACGCTATTACCCCTGACGTTCAGTACGTGGTAACCGCGCCGAACGGGTTTCCGGCGTGGTAACGATCAGGCTGACAAACGCGATGACCGCCAAGACAAACATGACCAGCAATACCAGCCATTTTTCAAAGCCGAGAAACATAAAGGTTTCCCCGAACAGACGGGTGTCTTGCAGAGTCTGGTACACCATCACCACCAGAGCACCAAAAAACACCACTTCAATCAGATAACCAAACCAGAACACCAGTACACCCAGTGTTCCTTTAAACAGCCCATCAAACAAATCGATACGGATGTGTTTGCTGGTTTTATGGACATGGTACAAACCGGCATAAAACGAAACCGCCAGAAAAATACCGACCAGCTCATAGGCAAACCCCAATGGGGCGTTAAACACTACCCGGCCAAACACATCGGCAAACGTCACCGCCGCCATCAGCATCAGGGTAATGATCGAGAGTTTGGCGCAGAGATATTCCAGCACCGCAAGCAACGAAAACTTCACAGATTTCTCCATTCAATCGGCATAGAAAAGCACAGCAATCGCGCCCCGGCCGTAACGACAGCCGGGGAGCTGTATACTCTTACTGTTCCAGTGCTTCGGTTTGCTGGCTGTAGAAGCGCATCGCCTCCAGGCCATCGACCCCGGCAGCGGTCGCCTTATCCAGCCATTGCTCACGAATAGGGGCAAACGCTTCGTCCAGACCAACAAACAGCTCTTCCGACGCAATTTGATAATCCTTGCCCAACCGCTTTTTTAATTCACCACGCGCCAGCAAATCGTTCTTGTGCCACAACGCGCCCATGCGTACCGCCAGCTTTTCGCCGGAAATCGCCATAATGGCTTGCTGGTCTTTGGCTGAAATCTTGTTCCATTTATCTTTGTTCATAATCACAAAGGCACTGTTGGAATAGAGGCCACCCGGAATCTGGGTGATGTAGTTAATGTACTTGTCGACTTTAAAACCGGTCAGCAACTCATCCGACAACGACGTGCCATCGACAATGCCGCGAGACAAAAACTCGCGCAGCTCCGACAGTGAGCCGGATACCGGTACAGCACCCAGAGTCTTCAGCGCATCACCCACAACACTGGTCTGGACACGGATTTTCTTGCCCTGCAAATCCTTGATCGTATTGACCGGTGCATCCTTCATATGCAGGTTACCGCCGGAGGTAACATGCACTGCCAGCGTCACCACGTCACCATGCATGCCGGCTGGCTTGAAGTACTTTTCAAACACGCGCCAGTAAGCCGCAGAACTGATACCGGCATCATTCACACTGAATGGGAACTCCACCATTTCTGACAGCGGAAAGACGCCCGGCGTATAACCGTGAGGCCCCCAGGCAATATCAGCAATGCCGTTAACTACCGCCTGATAGTTTTTGGTCGGTGGCACAATCGGCTTGGCCGAAGGCTGCACCTTCACCCGCCCTTCTGTGACTTTTTCAATCTCCTCAAAATATTGGTACAAACCGTCTTTCTGCGACCAGTGCTGAGACGGAAACCACTGGTTGTATCGCAATACAATAGTGTCTTCCGCCAGAGCAATGGACGAGGTCACAATAGCCGCCGAGACAAACGCTGACTTGATAATAATGCGCTTGAATAGATTCATGGTTTTCTCCATTTTATTATTCTATTTTCAAATACATACATGTCTGTATGTTGAGGGCAAACTTTAACCCGTGGCCTGGCCACGAGCAAGATCAAACAAAGGCATCGGAATAGAAATTGGCTGAACTCAGCCCGCATTGACCCACAAAATCCCGGCGCGCAGACTCAATCACTATCGGCGCACCACAGGCGTACACTTCGTGAGCCGACAGGTCGTTCAAATCGGCCACCACCGCCTGGTGTACAAAACCGGTACGACCCACCCAGCCATCCGTGGTATCCGACACCACCGGAATATAATCAAACCAGGGCAAGCGCTCGGCCCAGCCTTCACACAGCGCCGCCATGTAGAGATCGGCGGCCGAACGACCACCCCAGTACAATCGAACTGAACGCTCGTTACCCTCAGCGATCAGCTGCTCCATAATCGCCTTGATAGGCGCAAAGCCAGTCCCGCTGGCCAACAACACCATCGGAGCATCGGAATTACGCAGGTAGAAACTGCCGAATGGCCCTTCTACCGTCACCATTTTGCGCAGCCCCAACTCGTTAAAAATAAACGGCGTGCCGGTGCCATCCGGTTTTAGCCGGATATGCAATTCAATCGCGTTTTCCTGTAACTGTCGGCTCGCCATCGAATAGCTGCGCGTCACGCCGTTGGGCAAGGTAATATCAATGTACTGTCCCGGCAGATAAGGAAAATCACTGCCCGGTGCCAGCATCAGCTTGAGTACAATCACATCGCTGGACACCTGGTCTTTCAGCAGCACCCGAGACACCAGTTTCTGGATCGAAATACCCTCCAGCTCGGTGACTTCAGGCGCATTCAACGCCAGATCCTGATGCGCCACGGCCTGGCAACACAGCACCGTTGCACCGGCCTGATCACTCTCCGCCAACGCCAGACCGGCCGGATACGTCACCGCGCCTTCTGAGATCGGCGTCTCAACCAGAGTACGACAGTCACCACAGCGACCATCACGACAGCCGTGCTTCAACATGATCCCGGAGCGCAAAGCGGCATCCAGAATGGTTTCTCCCTCGTGGGTATCGAAGGTTTTACCCACCGGGTTTACGGTAATGGTACTCATATAACACCTGTTTCAATGTATTCGTCAGATGTCTGAAGCCGGAGATCAGACGCCTGACGCAATGTTTTCTCGTTTCCGCGCTCAACGCGGGAATGCCAATCCGCAAGGGCTGCCCCGCCGGAGCGTGGCAGCCAGTCCAGCGTTAGCCTTTCGCTTTGTTAG